>Ga0209631_10004447_pt1 | contig 15496 bp, 12 predicted proteins | sample COG_08_FD_184752 | JGI IMG/M metagenome (GOLD analysis project Ga0209631, IMG submission 184752) | Pelagic Microbial community sample from North Sea - COGITO 998_met_08 (SPAdes) (version 2) | ecosystem: Environmental > Aquatic > Marine > Neritic zone/Coastal water | place: Helgoland, sampling...
CCTATTTCTATTCCTATTTTGATTGTTTTTATTCCTTAGATTCTCATTTTTAGGTTTATTAGTAGTTGAATTTAGGTTTTCAGCGCTTTTAGAATTTTCCTGAGGATTCCTATTCTGATTCCTATTCTGATTCCTATTCTGATTCCTATTCTGATTCCTATTCTGATTCCTATTTCTATTGCGACTCTGAGACCTTGTATTTTTTGGCTTTTGAGTAGCTTTCTTATCAGATGAAAAAATTTCAGCTAATTTACTCATGAATGAGACCTTCTTCTCAGGCATTTTTGTTGAAGGCTGATTCGTTGAGATTGCTGGAATATCAGGCTTATCAATGTAATTAATTACATTTGGGTTCTCCTGAGGCTTAGAGATTGCTTGAAAGCTCTTATGGTGAGAACTTTTATTCTCTTTCTGCTTGTTTACTGTGTAATGAGGGAAGTGCATGTATTGGTTTGGAAGAAGCGTAATTTTGATCTTATGCTTCATCTCCATTTCTGTAATATTTTGCCTTTTTTCATTTAATAAATAAGTTATAACTTCAACGCTAGATTGAATGGTTATATCGCCGCTACTTTTATTTGAGTTTAGATTATCCTCGAGCTGACGAATAATTCTTAATGATAGGGAAGGTATAGTAGGATTAGTTCCACTTCCATTGCAAACAGAGCAAGTTTTGCCAGTTGATTCAAGCACGGAATTCATAAGTCTCTGTCTTGATAATTCCAATAAGCCGAATCTTGATATTGTTCCTATTTGAACGCGCGCTCTATCATTGGCCGTTGCCTTTTCCATTAATTTTTCAATTGAAGTTCTATTTGCTTCTGAGGCCATATCAATGAAATCTATCACAACAAGACCTCCAATATCTCTTAACTGTAACTGTAGCGCTATCTCTTCAGCAGCATCAAGGTTGGCTTTGTATGCGGTGTCTTCTATGCTTATTCCTTTTGTGGATCTAGCTGAGTTGATATCAATCGCAGTGAGCGCCTCAGTGGCATCAAAAACAATCGTTGCCCCAGATTTCAATGCTACTTCCCTGTTGAATACATTTTTTACTTGTGACTCAATGCTCATGTGAGCAAATAGCGAGTGATCAGTGATGTCAAAGAACTTAATCTTATCCAAGTAGTGCGGCATTACAAAATTAATGAAATCTCTTGCCTTTTGATAAGTCTCTAAGTCATCAATAATGACACTGTCGGTATCCTCTCTCAGATAGTCTCTGAGAGCCCTCACTGTGATGTCGCTCTCTTGATAAATCAAGAAGGGGCCATCCTGCTTCTTTGTGGCTGTCTTGATTGACTTCCAAAGCTGAGTGAGATGATCGACCTCCCACTGAAGCTCGCTTGCCCCTCTTCCAGCACCCTCAGTGCGGATAATGAGTCCGGAGTGTTTGGGAACATTAAGCTTAGGCAAAACCTTCTTTAAGTCCTGACGATCTGAAGCGCTAATCTGTCTGGAGATACCTGAACTTTTTGGATTATTAGGTGTCAGGATCATGTAAGCGCCTGCTAAGTTGATATAGGTGCTAAGAGCGGCACCTTTGTTACCTCGCTCTTCCTTTTCAACTTGAATGATGATGTCTTGACCTTCCTTAAGAACATCACTAATTGTGAGTTTATCACCTTTAGGTTTGATACCTTCAGCAAAAAAAGGTGAAACTTCTTTGAACGGAAGGAAGCCGTGTTTTTCTTTTCCATAGTCGACAAAAGCAGCCTCAAGTGATTGCTCAACTCGAGAGATTTTAGCTTTATATATGTTGCCCTTTGTCTTGCGATTAAGGCTAGTTTCTAAATCTAGATTGGTTAGCTTTTGGTTCTTGACGATAGCCACCCGGATCTCTTCCTTGTGGGTAGCGTTTATGAGAATGTGATTCATTATAAAGTCCTGTTATATCTGGACTATTGAGCACATGCATAGATTCAATACATAAGCATTGAATAGGTATAAAGTTTTGATTTTGAAGATTCATCAATTTCTAAATAAGTTCTATATGCGGCATCAATAAGCCCATAAAAAAATAGTTCGTTACAATATTTCTGTTTATTATTTTTTTGAAATAATTGTAAAAAAATTCTTGTTGGTCGATAAAAAATGTTCGACAGGAGAATTATACCACAAATTGACCTACAGACTATTCTTACTGATTGAGCGTCCTTCCACCATCAATATTAATAATTTGTCCAGTGATGTAGTCTGAATTTGCTAAAAACAGGACTGTATCAGCAATGTCTTGTGGTGTGCCTTGTCTATTAAGAGCAATCCTTTCAAGCATAACTTTCTTTTCACTTTCTGAGATCTCTGCACTCGCTTCAGGCCAAAGGATAGAGCCTGGTGACACACCATTAACGCGAATGCTGGGTGCGAGCTCCTTGGCTAAGGTTTGCGTCATCATTTTTAAACCCGCTTTTGAAATATTGTATACAGCATGATTCTTTAATGGTCTATCAGCATGAATATCAATAATGTTTATGATAGAACCGTCATTGATTGTTAATTTTTTACTTAGTCCCTTAGATAAGAAAAATGGCGCTCTTAAGTTAACATTAATGACATCATTCCAATCATCAAGCTCACTATCTTCGACAGTCTTTGGGTAAAAAACGGACGCATTATTCACCAGTAAGTCTAATGAATCAATAGAATTGACAATGCTTAAAATATTTTCTATTTTGTTAAGATCTCCTGAAATGACCTCAGCCGAACCACTAGTTATTGAATTGAGGCTATCGCTCAAACGCTCAGCTTTTTCAATTGAGTGATTGCAATGAATAATAATTTTGAAATTATTGCTGTGAAGTGTTTTGGCGATTTGTGCTCCAATACGAGCAGCTCCACCGGTAATTAATGCTGTTTTCATTATTAACCTTGTATTTATTTAAATTTTAGTTTTAAGAAGAATATTACGAACTCACAGTATAAAATATTTTTTACTTATGAGTCTCGAGAATATTATATCCAAAAGCATTAAGGACAATAACCATCCCATTGGATTTGATGTCTTTATGAACCTGGCGTTATATCATCAAGAATTTGGTTACTATCGTTCTAATAAAACAATCTTTGGGCATAAGGGCGACTTTATTACTTCTCCCGAGGTTTCAGATCTTTTTGGTTTCAGTCTTGCTAAGCAGTGCAAGCAAGTTCTTAATGATGGTGATATTTTAGAATTTGGAGCTGGAAGCGGAATTCTCGCTGCGCAGGTGCTTTTTGAACTTGGAAGATTGGAATCCCTTCCAAAAAAGTATTATATTATTGAATTAAGCGCTCAACTGAGAGAGACTCAAAAGGATACATTGAAAAAAGTCTTACCAGAATTAATTGGTCGTGTTGAATGGCTGACTGAGCTTCCAAAAAAATTTAAAGGCATAGTTATTGCTAATGAAGTCCTTGATGCCTTTCCTGTTAAGCGAATCAGATACTCCAGGGGGAATTTTTATGAATTGGGTGTTAACTTTATAGATGAAAAATTTAAGTGGGAAAGACTTAAAGTGCCATTTGCCAACTCAAACATTCCGCTTTCTATGAATTTTCTGGAGGGCTATACAACCGAAATTAACCTTCAGTCTGGCGCATGGGTTCATTCACTTTTTGATCTGATGACTGAGGGTACAGTTTTCTTGATTGATTATGGAATGACTGAGGCAGAGTATTTTCACCCTCAAAGAAGCCAGGGTACTCTCAAGTGCTTTTCTAAGCATAAGTCAAATAATGATCCCTTTAGCGATATAGGGTCACAGGATATTACTGCATCAGTAAATTTTAGCAATGTTGCAAGAAGTGCAAAGGAATGCGGGTTTGAAGTAGCAGGCTATACAACGCAGTCAATGTTTTTAATTTCTTTGGGTATAGAGAATTACCTAAAAAATGAAGAGAATGAAGAAAAAAAAGTAAAAATAGCTCAAGAAATCAAGCAGCTAGTATTGCCAGGAGCGATGGGAGAAGTCTTTAAAGTCATGGCTTTAAGTAAAAAACAATCAGTAAAATTGGATGGTTTTAAAGAGCTCGATTTACGAGGCAGGCTATAGCATTAAATTATGGATATTTTTCAGACAGCCATCTTAGCTTTTATTCAAGGTCTGACAGAATTCTTGCCTGTATCCTCCTCAGCGCATCTTGTCATTTTTCCTAAGTTTTTTGATTGGCCTGACCAAGGGCTAGCTTTTGACGTCGTTCTTCATTTTGCCTCACTATGCGCAGTAATTATTTATTACAGAGATTCGATTGCTAAACTCAGTCAGGATTTTTTCTCATCAATCTCGACTAGAAGAATTCAAGGGGATTCTCTTCTAGCATGGGGCGTTCTGCTCGGAACAATTCCGGTTGGCTTATCAGGCCTTTTTTTCAATGACTTTGTTGAAATGAACCTCAGAAATTTTAAGGTTATAGCTTACGCCACCATTTTCTTTGGGATTGCTCTAGGCCTTTCTGATATGTTCCATAAATCAAGAGGTTTGAGTCGTGAGGTCATTCGAAGTAGTGATATCATCATTGTAGGATGCTTTCAGGCTTTAGCATTAATACCTGGAACCTCTCGAGCTGGCATAACCATTACCGCTGCACTTCTGATTGGATTATCTCGGAAATTATCTATTAAATTTGCATTTCTGCTGTCAATCCCGGTAATCACACTTGCGACCATTATGAAGCTTTTTGAATTGTCTAATGAGTCACAGCAGGTTGACTGGTTGTTCCTTGCTTTGGGTTTTGCTATTACGTTTCTGACATCTTATTTTACAATTGTATTTTTTATAAAGCTGGTAGAGAGAATTGGCTTTCTGCCGTTTGTTATTTACAGAATTTTTCTTGGAGTACTGTTATTTCTACTTTAATGCCACAACCCATCTTTAGAAAGGATTACGAGCCAAGCTCGCATCTAATCAAAACTACAGACCTTGATTTTAATCTTGGGGATGAGGAGACAATTGTAACTTCTAGGATTGTTTTTTTTAAGAACCCTCTTGTATCAAAGTCAGTAGATGATTTATTTTTAAATGGAGAGTCTTTAGAGCTCTTATCCATCAAGTTAGATGGATTGAGTGCCAGTTACGAATTAAAAGACGATGGACTTTTTCTATTGAATCCCCCTGATAATTTTGTTTTAGAGGTCAAAGTTAAGATTCATCCTGAGAGTAAAACAGATTTAAATGGACTATACCAGTCAAGCGGTAACTTTTGCACACAATGCGAAGCTATGGGTTTTAGGCAAATTACTTATTATCTTGATAGACCCGATGTCTTGAGTATCTTTACAACCAAAATTTATGCCAACAGAGATAGTTACCCTGTTCTACTCAGTAATGGAAACTTAATAGAGGAATCAAAGAGCCATTCAATCTGGCATGACCCCGCTCCAAAGCCATGCTACCTCTTTGCATTAGTTGCTGGAAAGCTTGATTTCCTTCAGGATGAATTTTTAACTGCAACAGGCAGAAAGGTTGACCTAAGACTCTATGTGGAGCCTCACAATATGCACAAAACTGCTTTTGCAATGGAATCCCTTAAAAAGGCATTTGAGTGGGATGAGAAAAGATTTAATCTGAGCTATGATCTTGATATTTATATGATTGTTGCTGTTGACGATTTCAATATGGGGGCAATGGAAAACAAGGGGCTCAATATATTTAATTCAGATTGCGTCCTAGCAAACAAAGACACATCAACCGACTCAAGTTTCGTGAGAATTGAATCCATCATTGGCCATGAGTATTTTCATAATTGGACCGGAAACCGAGTAACCTGTCGAGACTGGTTTCAACTCAGCCTAAAGGAGGGGTTGACAGTATTTAGAGATCAAGAGTTTTCATCCGATTTAAGATCCAGAGCAATCCAAAGAATTTCAGATGTCATTCAGCTTAAAACTAGACAATTCGCGGAGGACTCTGGCCCTATGTCCCATCCAGTTAGGCCTGAATCATACATTTCAATGGATAACTTCTATACGTCCACTGTCTACGAGAAAGGGGCTGAAGTTATTCGCATGATCCATACTATTCTTGGAGAGGAAGGCTTTCAAAAAGGAATGAAGTTATACTTTGATAGACATGATGGCAATGCAGTCACAATTGATGATTTTGTAGCAAGTATGGCAGATGCAAACAACACCAATTTTGAAAGCTTTATGCCTTGGTACTCAAAATCAGGAACTCCTGAGGTAACTGTGGAAGATGAATATGATTCAGAAACACAAGTATACAGCGCAACATTTACTCAAAAAAATCAAAACACTCCATTTATGATTCCGAATCGTTTTGGTTTGATAGAACAAGATGGCACTCAGATTAAATCTGGCACGGTGATTATTGATGAACTTATCAAGACAATCTCTTTTGAAAATATTTCAAGCAAACCAACCCCGTCATGGTTTAGAGGCTTTTCTGCGCCAATAAAGTTTAACAACAACCTGTCGCCTCAAGAAAAGATTTTCTTAGTTACGCATGATTCTGATCCGTTTAATCGTTGGGATAACGTTCAAACTCTTTGGCTTGATTATATTCTCAATCCCAAGCTAATCTCTAAAACAGAAATCTTTAGTATGATTAAAAATCTCATGGTTAAAGAAGATGATTTAGCTCTTTTGTCTGAGATGATGAGCCTTCCTTCAGAGCAAATTATTCATCAAAATGTTAGTGAAATTGACGTTGAGGATGTCCACAATAAAAGAAACATGGTGCATCTCGAAATTGGAAATGCATTCAAAGATATTTTCCTAGCAACCTATGAAAAATTGAACTTGAACAAGTCCTTTGACCTGTCTTCAATCTCTGTTGCTGAACGCGCTCTAAAAAATACCTGCCTAGCTTATCTCACGAAACTTGGTGAATTTGATATTGCCTATAAGCAATTTATTAATTCAAATTGCATGACAGATCAGTTTGGAGCATTTCAAATGCTATTAAATACCTCGAATAATTACCGTGATGAGGTCATTGAGCGATTTTATAGTCAGCATTGCTCTGATGTTCAGGTGATGGATAAATGGTTCTCAGCCCAAAGTATTTCTTCTTTGACATCTGTTCAGGATATAAAGAAACTAATGGAGCATAAGTTGTTTACAATGAAAAATCCAAACAGAGTTCGTTCTGTTATTGGATCCTTTAGCCAGAACACCAATCAATTTCATTGCCAAGAGGGTTATCAACTCTTGAGCGAGGTGATTATAGAGCTTGATGAATTGAATCCTCAAATTGCTGCAAGGTTTGCCGGTATTTTTAATCACTGGAGACGCTTTATTCCGAGATATTCTGAGCTTCAAGAGGTTCAAATTAAATCAATCATTGGTAGAGATAAAATTTCAAAAGATGTTTTTGAAATTGTTCAATCTGCAATCTCAGGAAAGCATTAATGTCTTACTTAAAAGCAAAAAAACTAACTGAACTATTGATTTCAAAAAATATGTCGATTGCAGTCGCAGAGTCATGTACTGGAGGCTTATTATCTAGCTCCTTAACCTCAATTCCAGGAGCATCAAGTTACTTTAATTGTGGATTTATCACCTACAGTAATGAGTCAAAAATAAAAATGCTCAATGTTGATTCTCAAACCATTGAACTCTTTGGTGCTGTCAGTGAAAGAGTTGCCTATGAAATGGCAGTGGGAGCCGGTCAACATTCTCAGAGTGATCTAGCTATTTCTGTTACAGGAATAGCCGGGCCCTCAGGAGGCACAGCAGAAAAACCGGTCGGAATGGTATGCTTTGGTTTTTATGTTGAGGGGGAAGTGTCAACAACAACTCAATTTTTCTCTGGAGTTAGGTCTGAAATTGTATCTGAGAGTATTGCTTTTGCATTAACAGAATTAACATCAAAAATCGGATGAATCACTACCCAGTCTCCATTGCACCGATGATGGATTGGACAGATAAACACTGTCGATATTTTTATCGTCTATTAAGTAAAAATGTTCAGTTGTATACTGAAATGATTACGACAAAGGCAATTCTTCGAGGCGATAAGAATCGATTGTTAGATTTTAATGCTAACGAAAATCCATTAGTCCTTCAGCTTGGTGGAAGTGACCCTAAAGAAATGGCTGAGTGTGCTCTAATTGCTCAGGACTGGGGCTATGATGAAGTCAATATTAATGTCGGATGTCCATCTGACAGAGTCCTCTCTGGAAGTTTTGGAGCGTGCTTAATGAAGGAGCCTGATCTTGTTGCGCAGTGCGTAGAGACTATGATTGAAAAATGTGATATTCCTGTCACTGTTAAGCATCGCATCGGGATTGATGACATGGAGAGTTACGATCAGTTGTCAGATTTTGTCAACCTTATCAGTCAAAAGGGCTGCCAACACTTCATTGTGCATGCTCGAAAAGCCTGGCTGACAGGTCTAAGTCCAAAAGAAAATCGAACCATACCTCCCTTAAACTATCCATGGGTCTATCAATTAAAAAAAGATTTTTCGCAATTAAAATTTACTATCAATGGTGGAGTAGAGCATTGCGGGGACATTGCTGCGCATCTAGATCAAGTGGATGGAGTCATGCTTGGAAGAGCTATCTATCACAATCCATTTCTTCTTGAGCAAATTGAAAGAGAGATTTTTAATAATAAAGAATGCTCATTAGACAGAGAGCTGATTCTAAAAGAGTATATGACTTACATCTCTGATCAGTGCAAACTTGGTGTTCCTATAAGGTCTATGACTAGACATATTTTGGGTCTCTACCACGGCGAGGCAAATGCAAAGCTTTTTAGGAGGTTGTTAAGCGGAAAAGTTGTGGAGCTAGGTCACTTAAATGACTGGCTGGATTTTAAAAAAAATAGTTCAACTGAGATTAAAAGCTTTTAATAGTTTGGTAAAATTTTTATAAAACTTCTTATCTAAAAACTATGGCAGGCAACCACTTTGTAGCAAGCATCGATATTGGAACTGAAAAGATTGCTTTGCTTGTTGCTGAAAGAGAGGATGATGACCATCTAAGAATCATTGGTCATAATGTTTGTCCCTCGCAAGGAGTCAGAAGAGGTTCTATTTTTTCGATTGATTCTTTGTCCAGAGAAATCTCAAAATTAATCAAACAAACTGAAGAAAGCTTTGGGATTAGTCTTGGGCTATTTCGCGTGAATATTTCTGATACACACTTAACTTGTATCGATGGAAAAGGAAAAGTCCCTGTCAATGAATTTGTGAAATCAGAAGACTTGGAATCAGTTCTTGAGTCAGCAATGGCTATTTCAACGCCAACCAACAAAGAAAAACTTCATATTATAAAAAAGAAGTTTACAATCAATGAGACACTTGTCGTTGATGACCCAATCGATATGGAAGCACAAGTTTTGGAGTCAAAGGTTCATATCATTACTGTTTCTAGTTCAAGCGTAAGAAATGTAGAAAATTGTCTCAAGCAGAGTGACCTTGAGGTGGATAAAATTGTACTTAATTCAGTAGCTAAATCACAAGCATTGCTTAGTCAAGAGGATAAAAATAGTGGTGTATGTCTTCTTGATATTGGCGCTGGGGTGACGAGCTATTCGGTCTTCAAGGATGAGGGTATTATTCAAAGTGGAGTCATTGCAATGGGTGGGGACGAGGTAACGCAATCAATCGCTTACGCATTTGATACATCTCTTGAAGAGGCAAAAAGACTTAAGGAGAGTTACGGCTATGCTAAAACTTTGCCTCAGTCGGATGATAAATTTATTGATTTCATACAGGCTAATAGTAAGGAAGAGAGGCAAATGTCAAGTTTGGATTTGAGTGAGGTCATAGAGGAGTCTTACAGGGAGATTTTTGAGGCGCTTAAAAATGAGCTAAAGCATCGTAATTTAGATTCCATTATTCGGTCTGGATTTGTGCTTTGTGGAGGTGGTTCAGAGATTAATTCTATTGAAGAACTTATTCGGGATTTTTTTTCCAAGAGAGTAAAGCTTGGTAAAATTCAAAGATCAAGAATTTCAGGTCTAGAAGCTATTCTCACTGACTATCGTTATACGGGAAGTATAGGATTATTGTTGCATGAGGGTGATTTGAATCAATCGAAATTTATTGTTTCAAACGGAAACAATGGTGTGATGGGTAAATTAAAAAAGGCATTTGTAGGTAATTTCTAAATCATGGTTAAACAAAGAACAATTAAAAAAACTGTCAAGGCTCGAGGGGTTGGCATTCACAGTGGAAAAGTAGTCAATTTAACTTTAATTCCTGCAGAGGCTGACCATGGCGTAGTTTTTAAGAGGTTGGATGCTGGGGGTAGGCAGGTTCATGCGCACAGTGCTTTCGTCAACGAGGTTGTATTATCTACTGGACTTGAAAATCAAGGGGTAAAGGTTTCAACGATTGAGCACCTTATGTCTGCACTCTCAGCTCTTGGGGTTGATAATTTGTTAGTTGAGCTAGACTCCTTTGAGGTACCAATTATGGATGGCTCCTCAGCACCGTTTGTTTTTTTGGTTCAGTCTGCTGGAATAGAAGAGCAGGAGGCACCAAAAAGGTTTATTGTCATCAAAGATAAAATTAGAGTTGAAAACGGTGAATCGTGGGCACAAGTCTCACCTCATAATGGCTTTAAAGTTTCATTAGAAATTGATTTTGAGCACAAAAAAATTAAAGAAAGTGGTCAAAAACTCACAATTGATTTTTCTGAACAATCCTACCTAAAAGAGATATCGCGAGCTAGAACATTTGGTTATGAGCGAGACGTTGAGATGCTTCAAAAACAAAACCTTGCTCTTGGAGCGAGTATTGACAATGCAATTGCACTATCAGACGATGACATCTTAAATGAAGATGGAATGCGCTATCATAATGAATTTGTGAAACATAAAATTTTAGATATTGTTGGAGACCTTTTCCTTTTGGGAGGTAATGTCATTGGACATTATGAGGGTTTTAGAACAGGACACATGCTTAATGACCAACTTTTATCAGCTATTCTATCTCAACCAAAAGCCTTCAGTATTGAAACGTTTGAAGAGAGCGATTCACCAATACAATTTTATTCAGAAGATTGGCAAAATGATCTGTAAGTCTGACTTAAACTTCAAAAAATAAAAATCGATTGGTGACCTCCTTGCAGCCTGTTTTTAAAGCAAATTTTGCTTTAAACGAAGTGTTTTGGCTTGAAATTCTTTGGGTATAATCGAAAACTTTTAATTTACCGAAAAAGCAATGGAATTGAATGGCGCTGAAATTCTAGTAGATTGTCTTCAGAAAGAGGGCGTTGATCATGTTTTTGGTTATCCAGGTGGTGCTGTCCTTCACATCTATGATGCAATAGAGGCGCAGGATAAGATTACTCATGTTTTGGTCCGTCATGAGCAGGGTGCTGCTCATGGTGCAGATGGCTATGCAAGAGCCAATGGAAAGCCAGGCGTTGTATTGGTTACATCAGGCCCTGGGATTACTAATGCTGTGACAGGCATCGCAACTGCCCATATGGACTCAATACCAATGGTCGTGATCTCTGGTCAAGTCCCCTCACCTCTTATTGGTATGGATGCTTTTCAGGAGGTTGATGCAACCGGCATAACAAGATCATGCGTTAAGCATAACTTTTTAGTAAGAGACATAAAGGATATTGCTATCACTGTCAAAAAAGCTTTTCATATTGCAACTACTGGAAGGCCCGGTCCTGTTGTCATTGATATACCCAAGGATATTACTATTGCTAAAATGGAGAAAGAGGAATATCCTGAGTCTATAGAGATACGCTCATATAAGCCAACTACTAAGCCCAGCAATCGTCAAATTCGAAAAGCAGCAGAGCTAATTTCAAACTCAAAAAAGCCGATCTTATACGCCGGTGGTGGCTGCGTTATTGGGAATGCTTCAGAAGAACTTAGAGAGTTTACGCGCATGCTTGGCTTCCCAATTACCCAAACATTGATGGGGCTTGGCGCATACCCAATGACAGATAAACAATCTTTAGGGATGCTTGGAATGCACGGCACCTATGAGGCAAATATGGCAATGCATGGATCAGATTGTGTTGTAGCAATTGGAGCTAGATTCGATGACAGAATCACAGGCAACCTTGCAAAATTTTGCCCTACAGCTAAGTTTATTCATATTGACATAGACCCATCTCAGATTTCTAAAAACGTGGTTGCTGATATTCCAATTGTTGGACAAACAGCTCAGGTTTTGCAGGCACTTATCAATGAATTAAAAGATAAAGAGCTTAGTGATATTTCAAAATGGTGGTCTCAAATTGAGGATTGGAGAAAAGTTGATTCATTGGCCTACAAAAAAGCACCTGGGGTTATTAAGCCGCAATCAGTAATTGAGGCTTTATATGAGGTAACTGAAGGCAAGGCTATTGTAACGTCTGATGTTGGACAACATCAAATGTGGGCTGCACAATATTATCTCTTTGATGAGCCTCGGCAATGGATTAATTCTGGCGGACTTGGAACGATGGGTTTTGGTCTTCCAGCTGCTATGGGCGCCAAACTTGCAATGCCAGAAAAGGACATAGCTTGTGTCACAGGCGAGGGAAGTATTCAAATGATGTTGCAAGAGCTTTCGACCATGCTTCAATATGCAACTCCAGTGAAGATAATTAACCTTAACAATGGCTATCTTGGAATGGTTAGGCAATGGCAAGAGTTTTTTTATGAAAAGCGCTACGCAATGTCTTATATGGATGCTCTGCCTGACTTTGTTAAATTAGCTGAAAGTTATGGGCACGTAGGAATAAAAGTGGATAAAGAGGATGATCTCAAGCCAGCTCTAATTGAAGCCTTCAAGCAGAAAGATCGTACCGTTTTTCTAGATATCATAACCGATCCATCAGAAAATGTATTTCCAATGATTCCAGCTGGTGGTGCGCACTGCGATATGCTTCTTGCCGGAAGAGATGAGATGGTATCTAAAGATGAAACAGACTTTAATGCGGTGTAGTTTATGAGACATATTATTTCAGTTATATTGGAAGATGAAGCTGGAGCACTATCAAGAGTGTCTGGCCTTTTTACTCAGCGTGGTTTTAATATCGAATCACTCACTGTTGCGCAAACGACTGACCCTACCTTGTCTAGGATGACTATAGTTTCTTCGGGAAGTGAGAGAGTCTTAGAGCAAATTGTCAAGCAACTCAATAAATTAATTGAGGTTGTTAAAGTGACTGACCTGACAAGTCAAGATCATGTTGAGAGGGAGCTTATGCTTGCTAAGATATCTTCAACCTCTAAAGAAGGGGTAGACTTAAAGGAGTTAGTGGAAATTTTTGGGTGTAAAGTTGTTGATGTGAAAGACAAGATTTATACGATTGAAGTTTCAGGTAAGACTAAGAAAATTAATGCGTTTTTAGATGCATTAGAACCATCGAACATTATCGAGATCTCGAGAACTGGAGTAACCGGGATTTCAAGAGGAAAAAAATTAATCTAAATTATAGGAAAAAAAATGAATAGATATTACGATAAAGATGCAGACCTTTCAATTATTCAAGGCAAAAAAGTAGCCATTATTGGTTATGGATCTCAAGGACATGCCCATGCAAACAACCTTAAGGATTCGGGGGTTGAGGTCGTTGTTGGACTTCGAGAAGGCTCATCTTCAGCTATAAAAGCTAAAGAGGCTGGATTGGGCGTAATGTCTGTAGAAGAAGCAAGTGGATGGGCAGATGTTGTTATGGTTCTTGCGCCAGATGAGTTTCAGGCAAGTATATATTCTGAAAATATAGAGCCTAATCTAAAGCAGGGTGTTGCGCTAGCTTTTGCTCATGGACTTAATATTCATTTTGATATGATTGTTCCTAGAGAGGATCTAGATGTCATCATGATTGCTCCAAAAGCCCCCGGGCATACTGTTCGTTCAGAGTTTGTAAAAGGTGGAGGAATACCAGATTTGATAGCAGTTCAGCAAAATGCAACTGGAAACGCTAAAGAGATCGCTCTTTCATATGCCTCTGCAATCGGTGGTGGCAGAACAGGTATTCTTGAAACAAGCTTTAGAGAGGAGACGGAAACAGATCTATTTGGAGAGCAGGTCGTTTTGTGTGGTGGAACAACTTCACTTGTTCAAGCTGGGTTTGAAACTCTTGTTGAGGCAGGATATGAGCCTGAGATGGCATACTTTGAATGCCTGCACGAGTTAAAGCTAATTGTTGACCTATTGTATGAAGGCGGAATTGCAAATATGCGTTATTCAATTTCTAATACAGCTGAATACGGAGACGTTACAAGGGGTCCAAGGATAGTGACTGATGAGACTAAGGCTGAAATGAAGAAGATTTTAAGCGAAATTCAAAGTGGCGCCTTTGCTAAAGAGTTCATTAGTAACGTTGGAGATTTACCAGCGCGTCGTGATGTTCAGCGCAAACATCAAATTGAAACGGTAGGTGAAAGCCTCCGTTCAATGATGCCTTGGATTGCAAAAAATAAATTAGTTGATCAATCAAAAAACTAATTTAAATGTATAAAGTCAGCTTTGATGTTTAAAAGTTATGACTGATAAAATACCAAGTAAAAGAGGAATCTACCTACTGCCAAGCGTTTTAACGACGTTTGGTATGTTCGCAGGCTTCTATTCAATCATTTCTTCCATTAATGGAGATTTCACAATAGCTGCAATCTCCATTTTAATCGCTATGTTTTGGGATACTCTCGATGGTAGAGTGGCTCGCCTGACAAACACCCAGAGTGCTTTTGGTGCAGAGTATGACTCACTGGCTGACCTGGTGTCATTTGGTTTAGCACCTGCACTTCTTGTATATCAGTGGACACTTTACGAGCTTGGCAGGGTTGGCTGGTTAGCGGCCTTTGTTTATTTGGCCTGTGCTGCACTCAGGCTTGCAAGATTCAATACTCAGGTTGGCACCGAAGATAAGAGGTATTTTCAAGGGCTTCCATCGCCAGCTGCTGCTGGAGTAATTGCAAGTATGATTTGGCTAAAAATTTGGACATTCGCCTCTTTTGATTCAGATGTTATTTCTCTGGGTTATTATCTTGGAGCTGGTATAACAATTTTATGTGGCTTATTGATGGTCAGCAATATTCGTTATTACAGCTTTAAAGAATTTGATTCTAAAAAAGCCTCATTCAGATTCCTGTTGATTGTAATTTTGAGTCTTATTATTTTAGTTTCTAAGCCCAATATTATTCTCTTTACAGGTTTCTTTGTCTATTTACTATCAGGTCCAGTCATTACCATTATTGGCCTTAATAAAAATCGTTTAAAGAAAAAACAAGCTTAATCAGCTCAAGTTCCTCTATAATTTACCGCTATGAATAAGTTTCTTAATTTATTGACACAAATTTCACTGAGCAAGCTCTTTGCTTTGTTACGATTATTGCCGTAAGGCAATAATAATCATAGTAGACGAAAGTCTATCCATAAAACTTAAGTTAAAATGTGAGAAATAAAAAGGAGCTAGCGATGTCCGAAAAACTAATAATATTTGATACAACTCTAAGAGATGGTGAACAATCACCAGGCGCATCTATGACAAAAGATGAAAAAGTCAGGATTGCAAAAAGCTTAGAGAAGATGAAGGTTGATGTCATTGAGGCAGGATTTGCTATTGCCTCTCAAGGAGACTTTGAGGCAGT
>Ga0209631_10004448_pt1 | contig 15485 bp, 10 predicted proteins | sample COG_08_FD_184752 | JGI IMG/M metagenome (GOLD analysis project Ga0209631, IMG submission 184752) | Pelagic Microbial community sample from North Sea - COGITO 998_met_08 (SPAdes) (version 2) | ecosystem: Environmental > Aquatic > Marine > Neritic zone/Coastal water | place: Helgoland, sampling...
GAGCAGCTCAAGCCCGCCTCGGTTCAGATAACTGCCGAGCAGGTCAAGTTTCGACGGTTGCAACGTAGCCCGGTGTAAAAGTGCCATGCCGGGAACCCTAGTGGTGTGGTTCCCAAGCCGAGGTTGGCTTTCTTATGAAACTTCGACCCGCATAAGCCCGGCGCGCGAGGAACAGCACGGTCGGTGTCGACCACGTGTGGATAGTTGCCCGGATCTAGGCGCCGACCTTGTCCCGCTTGACCACCACGCCGGCCTCTTCTCGATCCCAGGTGTCGGCGGTGATGCCGTCGGCTTTGAGCACGACCTTGCGGACCTTCTGGGTTGGCGTCTTTGGCAGCTCGTCGACCATACGGATATACCGAGGCAACATGAAATGGGCCATACGTGGCCGCAAGAATTCGAATAACTCAAGTGGGTCGATCGTCTGGCCTGCCACTGGTGCAACCACCAGCATGACATCGTCTTCGCCCAGATCACTTGGCACCGCGATGGCTGCCGCTTCGAGGACCGTGGCGAATGCATGCACTTCGCTCTCGACTTCGAACGAAGAGATGTTCTCGCCCCGTCGCCGAATGGCGTCCTTGATCCGGTCAACAAAATAGAAGTAGCCATCTTCGTCGTAGCGGAACCCGTCGCCGGTGTGAAACCAGCCATTTCGCCATGCCTCGGCGGTGGCTTCAGGGTTCTTGTAGTAGCCATGGTTCATGGCCCACGGCGCATCGGTCCGCAGGATGAGCTCGCCAGTTTCGCCAGGAGCCACCTGGCAATCATTCTCGTCGACCACTCGAGCTTCGACCCCTGGCCGAGGTTTACCACAGGTGCCAGGCTCAGGTGGATAGGGATCCGACACCATCGGCGATGAAACCTCGGTCATATTGAACGTGGTCCGCATCTCGATGCCGAAACGACGCCCGACCTCCATCGCGTCTTCGTTCCACGGCACACACGTGGCCTTGACCATCGTGTGTTGTCTGTCGTCGTCGCTTGGCGGCACCTTCATCAAGAACGGGATCATGGCACCCAGCAGACAGATTCCTGTCAGCTCGTGGCTCCGCACCGTGGGCCAAAACTCATCGGTCTTGAAGTGTGTGTCCACGAAACAAGATCCGCCAGTGGCGAACGTAATGATCACGAAGATAGTGCCGCCAACATGAAACAGCGGCAGGTTGATAAACCAACGATCGGTGTCATCAATGTGCGAATTCGCCTGAGGCCCCATGGCATAACCCTGCAGGTACGACGACAACACCGCTTTGGACGGGCCAGTCGTGCCCGACGTGAAGATGATGTACTGCGTATCCCACGGCACAATGTCGTTCGGCATCTGCGAGAGCCCGATTTCGGGCAACAACGCGTCGGCCGAATGCACCTGTTGATTGGTCAGGCTCGCTGTGCCATGGGTCACGATGACATCGGTCAACGCGCCGGTGTTTATGTCGTTCAGCCGCGGTGCAAGATCAACATGGCACACCGCCAGCTTGGCATCGGACAGTGTCACGAGGTGCTCAAGCAGGTTGCCCTTGTACGCGGTGTTCATCGGCACGTACACCGCACCGAGGTAGTTGAGACCGAACCAGGTCAGTAACGCTTCACGATTGTTGGGCTGCCACGACAACACATGGTCGCCCTTCTGCACCCCTAAGTCCTGCAAGCCTTTGGCCGCTCGTTGGGTGAGCCCAAGTGTGTCAGACCAAGTCCAGGTCTCACCACCATCGAGGATGATCGCAATATCGTTGGGTTTCTCAGATGCCCACCGCTCGATCTGATACCCAAGGATACAGGCCTCGGGCGCAGGGATACGGGGATCGAAAACCATGTGCACTCCTGAGTGTCTATGCAGCCAGCGGCCGCTCATCTCGGGTTTATCACATGGCCAGTGCTGCAAAGAAGAGCTGGACGAGTAGCCCGTTGATTCCTCACGCAACACCGTCACCACGGTCTACGGACGACTCGCTGCCGAGGGATACATCGAAGGACGAGCCGGGGCGGGTAGTTATGTCAGTGCCGGTGTCTTCGGCGACACGCACTCTCGCCAGCGACCTGCCGCATTGTTGCCGGCCGCAAACGCTGCTGCCTCGGCTGTTGCATGGTCGCTCGGAGGTTTCGACGAAACTCCACCCACCTTCGACCTCCGCACCGGGCGACCCGACCCGGCCCTGTTCCCACTCGTCGAATGGCGACGATGCATGACCACAGCGATGCAAACAGCACCCGGCGGTTACGGACATCCTGCAGGCATCCCAGCACTACGCCGCGTTATCGCCCATTGGGTTGGCCGATCCCGAGCGGTCGAGGCAAGCCCAGATCAGGTCATCATCACCGCCGGCGCCCAACAAGGCATCGACCTGGTGACCCGACTGGTTGTCACACCTGGTCGCATCGTTGCCGTCGAAGACCCTGGGTATCCACCTGCTGCCGGGCTGCTTGCCGCCTCCGGAGCTCAGATCGCGCCTGTTCCGGTGGATTCCGAAGGCATTGTTGTCGACCAGATCCCAGTGGATAGCTCCATGGTCTACACCACTCCCTCACATCAGTCGCCGACTCGAGTGACCATGAGCATGGCCCGTCGCCGTGAACTACTGCACTTCGCCGACGACCACAATGTCGCCATCATCGAAGATGACTATGACTCCGAGTATCGCCATTCCGATCGTCCGCTCGAACCGCTCCACCGACTCGATACTCAGGGCCGGGTGATCTACGTGGGCACCTTCTCCAAAACGCTTTCACCGTCGCTGCGGCTCGGGTTCGTGGCGCTTCCCCACTCGCTTGTGAGTCATGCGATTGCACTACGTTCCTTGATTGATTGGCAACCGCCGGTCACGGTGCAAGAAACGCTGCTGCCATTCATCGTCGACGGACAACTCGACCGACACCTTCGTCGCACCCGCAAGGTCTACACCGAACGCCATCAAATGGTCACGGACTTGGTGCACGAAGGTGCCGAGGCTGGGCTACTTGTCTCCCCCAGCCCCAGCCATGCCGGCCTACACATCACCCCGCTTCTGCCCACTGGAACCGATGAAGTAGCCGTGGTCGCACGGGTCCGAGCGAACGGTGCTGCACTAGGCAATCACGTTCAGTGTTGGCTACGACACGACCCACCGGCCGGGCTCCTCATTGGGTTTGGAGCCACCCCGACCGCCAGGCTGCCGGCAGCCCTGCCAGCCCTGCGACAGGCCCTCGCCGGCTAACCCAAGGCATTCCACCACGGCTCGAGGTCAAGCCTCGGATAGATGCGCTGCATAGCATCGAGCACTTCGGCTGTCCAGAACTCATGACCTGGTAACGGCACGTCGAAGAGTGCCAGTTCCTCGGGAGTGCACGTTTCCGCGAACGCTACAAAATCGGGCCTGGTCACCAGTGGTCCTTGCGCATCGAAGTTGATCCATGACACGTGCGCTGGCCGAAACGACACCGCAACCACATGGCGCTCGACACCAATCGGGATATCGACACCCCGGTGCCACACATCGGATCGATACGCAAACAACGACCCCGCAGGTCCAGCGGCACTGATCTCACCGTCGTACAAATGAGGGGCGTCCTCTCGACTCGCGGGCCCTGTGAGGTACCCGAACCTCCGAGCCCTTCGCCCACGCCCATGCCACTGCGACCCGCAACAGTCGCAGGCACAGCCCGCGGCGCGCCTGTATCAGCACTGACGTCGTGCAGATACAGGAAACACTCCAGATGCCCCCAACCTGGCCCCTGCCGGACGGGCACCAGCGAGTGGTTCCGATCCAGATGATGCGGCTGCTCATAGTTGGTGTGTTCGCCGTATTTCGACCAGACGCGTGCTTGATAGATCCGAAGATCGTCGGTTTTCAAGACAGCCTTGGCGAAGTCGACGATCGCCGGATGCACGAAGAGGCGGTTCAGCTGAGGTGCGTCTGGGTAAGGAAATAGGGTCGTGCCATCGAACTGCTTGACTCGGAAACGCCCTAGATCCGAGGGCTGATCAGCTCGCGGGATCACGGTGGTGATCTGCGTCTCGATCTCGTCTCGAGGTCGGATTTCGGCCAATGCGGCCCCGACCTCCTCAGCGGAGACAAGACCCTCGGCCACAACCCATCCGTTGGTCTTCCATTGCTCGGCGAGGTCGTCGATCACGTCACGGAAGTTAGCCGACGAGCGCTCTCGACTGTTCAGCTTCCAGATCCGCTCGGATCAACCGGGGTCTGGAGCGACGATCAGTCCGGGATCAGGCGACGATTTCGACGATCGTGCCGATTGGGACGGAGTCGGCAATGAAGCTGATGACCTCGTTGGGGATGCGAACACAACCCGATGACACATACTGACCCATCAACTCGGGTTGATTGGTTCCGTGCAGCGCCAGCTTTGGCATACCACCACCGAACGTGCCCAAGGATTCACTAAAGGCCGCAATACTCAGCACCCAGTCGCCGTAGGCAGGGCTCAGACTGGCGCCAGGAATCTTCTCGTCAATGTAGGCCCGCACCACTGGTGTGGGCCTGCTTTCTCGACCGCTCACGGCAATCTGCTCGATGAGCAAATCTTCACCTCGGTAGACGTTCACCGTGTTCTCAGACACATCAATGATGATGTGATAGTTGTGCGACTCTTTTGTGAAGAACGCAGTCTGGACCCACGCGGTGCTTCCGTTGGGCCGAACAGGAAGCAGCACCTTTGCCCAGTTGCCAGAGTCATCGAATTCTTCGGCCAGCAGAGTCAGCCGATTACCGAAAGCGGTCTCTGCCAGAAGTGGGTACTCAAGCTCGATGTTGTCGAACGTGTTGATGTCGTAGATCGTTGTCTGATTCCCGTTTGGAGCATCGAAGGTCGGCACCAGCACAACATCGTCGTTTACGTACAACACATCAACGTTCCACGGGTCTTCATCGTCGACAGCAACGGTTGGCTCGACAGCGACGGTTGGCTCCGCTGCATCGTCGCTCACCAACGGAATAGGCGCAGTCGTTGCGATCGGAGCCGGTTCTCCACCAGCGTCTTCGCCATCAGCTGAGAGATCGGGTTGTGTCGTATCGGAGTCAGCTGCTGCTTCATCGCTTCCGCCGCCGCATGCAACGGCAAGCATGGCCATCAATACGACAACCGCAAGGGTTTTGACTACTCGCTCGTGTTTCGTCATTCGTCCTACCTGGATCAGGGCGTGTGGGGGAAACGCCAACGATGAGTATCAACGTCCGGACCGAACGCTGAGATAAAAGAGGCCGGTTGTCACGAAACCGTAAGAAAAAAACCGGGAGATTCAGGCCAATGTCTGATCCGGGCAAACGAAAACGTCGCTACCAACGATCACCGCTGGTAGGACTGCTCTTGCCCGTCTTGTGGTCGAATACGCTCGAAACCGCCGCCTAAGCGTTGGCTGGTTTAGGTTCCTTAGGCAGACCCAACACCATTTCGCCAACAATGTTGCGTTGCACCTGTGATGTGCCGGCGTAGATGGTTCCTGCACGGGCGTTGTAGAACGTACCGACCCATGAAGCGGAGCTATTCGGTGAGCCCGGCAGGTCTGAACTGAACGAGGTCATCGGCTGCTGGCCCTCGATCCACATGGCATCGGCCCCCAGGATATCGACGGCGAGTTCGGTCACGGCCTTGTGGTACTCGGACCAATACAGCTTGAACAGTGACTCGCTTGGTCCCGGCGTGGCGCCCTTAATGAACCGAGTCAAGGTGCCCAGACCCATGTAGCGCATGATCTCAACCTTGCTATATGCCTCGGCCAGCCGCTGCCGGATGACCGGATCGTCGCTGACGCCACGTTCCTTCGCCATCGCAAATAGGCGATCTAGCTCGCTACGGAAGGCGATCGGTGTGGTCGCTGCTGCTTCGCCTCGTTCATAACCAAGCAGTGTCATGGCAACACCCCAGCCGCCGTTGACTTGACCGACAACGTTTTCTTTGGGGGTACGAGCGTCGGTGAAGAACGTTTCGTTGAACTCGCTTTCGCCAGACATCATGGCGATCGGACGCACTTCGACACCGGGCTGTTCCATGGGGCAGAGTAAGAAACTGATGCCCTTGTGCTTCGACGATGTGAAGTCGGTGCGGCACAGGACAAAGATCCAGTTGGCGCTCATGCCGGCCGAGGTCCAGATCTTCTGGCCGTTGATGACCCATTCGTCGCCGTCGAGTTCGGCCTTGCACATCAGAGCAGCCAAGTCGCTACCTGCGTTTGGTTCGCTGTAGCCCTGGCAGAAGACGTATTCACCAGAAATAATCTTGGGGAGAAAGTCTGCCTTCATCTCGTCGGAGCCCCAGTTCAAAATGGTGTTACCAACCATCTGGATGCTGAAGGCATCATTGTTGCCACCGGTGGGCACACCGGCCTTCAAGAACTCTTCGGCCATGATGACCTTTTCAAGAGCAGTCAGGCCGCCACCGCCGTATTCGGCTGGCCACGACGGAGCCAACAGGCTGTTGGCCGACAAGATCGAGCGCCACTCGGCAGTGAAGGTTGCGAGCTGTTCCGGAGAAAGCGCACCCATACCCTTCCAATCAGCGGGTAGGTGCTCGCCGAGAAAGGCGACCATCTTCTCTCGGTAGGCTTCGGCTTCTTCGCTGTACTTGGGATCCATTTGTACTCCTCTTGGAGCTTGACGTTATCGCTATGTGCCACTCAGTCTGGCGTTAGATGCGATGGAATTCTGCGAGAAATTTCATGGAAAACTGCTTGTTCACTGACATCGAAACCTCGTTCGACAAGACCGTCGCGCACGTGGCCACAGAACAGGGCATCGATCCAATCTGTTCGACCTCACATTGGATCGTCCCGGTTGCCGATTCGTTCTCGGGCCAGGCCCTACATCGGGTCTTTCGTAGCCGAGCCGGTTATGTCGCCCTGATCGAACACGAAACACCGAACGGCCCGGTGTTGTCATCGTTCGACGCGGTGTGGGGCTTCGCTACTCCGTTCATAGGCGTAGACCCAACAGCGCTGGTTCTCGATGTGGCAGATCTACTGCCTCGTCTCGACTTCTATGCCCTCACGGTGTCTGGTTTGGATCCTGTGAGTCCGTTGTTTGACGAGGTCCAACAACTCGGGCCCGCAGGTTTCACCGACACGGCCGATCGATGCATCGCCGACCTCTCGGAAGGTTTCGGGCCGTGGATCGATCGACGTTCAACCCGCTTCCGGCGATCGTTACGAGCCGCTGCGAATCGTTGCGAGTCCGCTGGCATCACTATCGAGACCCTTCGACCGGCGGTAGATGATGTCACTCAGGTCTTCGACCGACTACTCGCAGTAGAGAAGACCAGCTGGAAGACCGACGTTGCCTCGGGCCTCGTCGACACTGACCTTGGCGTCTTCACTTTGGCGATGGCTCACAGTTTCGCTGACGTGGGTGCATTGCGGGTGCAGTTCGCCCGTCTTGATGGGACCGACGTTGGTTACGTGATCGGTGCACGAATCGACGACCGTTACCGCGGCTTCCAACACAGCTTCAACCAGAACTTCCCCGAACTATCGATCGGCAAACTGCTGCAGTTCCATACGATCGCAGCCCTCGCGAACGAGGGTGTCACCATCTACGACATGGGCATGCATATGGCGTACAAGGAAAGTTACGCGGATCGCATCGAGTCAACGGTCACCGCGATAATCCCTAAACGCACATAACACCCGAGGCCAAAGAGACGGCCCACGCCCACGTCACGTGGGGTCAGAACCGCCGTCACGCGGGGTCAGACCCCGGAGAACACGCATGCCTGCGGAACGTTGCAGCAGTCGTTGCGAAATAGCCCCCACGTCACGCGGGGTCAGACCCGCCGTCACGCGGGGTCAGACCCCAGAGAACACGCGTGCCTGCGGAACGTTTCGGTAGTCGTTGCGAAACAGCCCGCAGGGGCGGGGTCTGAGTCCGTATCCTGTTGCGGTGAACGAAGGCGACCAGAGAGTCGAGAAACAGGGGTCTGGTCGCTCTCCTCGTCCGCCGCAAAAACGGACAAGGCGGAAACGAGCACCAGGCGCTGACGACGAACAACTCGCAGCGCTGCGCAAGCGTCTCCACTCGGTGTCGCGTGCTGACGAACGACGGCTTGGCCGCAGGGTCAAAGGCGCCGCCAAAATCCAACAAGCGGAGCGCAGAGCCAAGGTCGTCACCGAGCTCACCACCAAAATTGACCAGGCCGAGAAACAGCTCGCCCGCCGACTCGCGGCGATACCGGTCTGCACCTACCCGCCCGAACTGCCGATCACACAACGCCGCGACGAACTCCTCGCGGCTATCCGAGACAACCAGGTAGTGGTTATCGCCGGCGAAACCGGCTCGGGCAAGAGCACACAGCTACCCAAGATCTGTCTCGACGCTGGCCTGGGCAAACGTGGCATGGTTGGCCACACCCAACCCCGTCGCATCGCTGCCCGTTCGGTCGCCGCCCGCATCGCCGAGGAACTCGACCAACAAATCGGCAGCGCCGTTGGTTACTCGGTTCGCTTCGACAACAAGACCAACGACAAGACATCGATCAAGGTCATGACCGATGGCATCTTGCTTGCCGAACTCGCTCATGACCCTGACCTGTTGGCCTACGACGTCATCATTGTCGACGAGGCCCACGAGCGCAGCCTGAACATCGACTTCCTGCTCGGCTATCTGCATCGCCTTCTTCCCCGGCGGCCCGATCTACATGTAGTCGTCACCTCGGCCACCATTGATACTGCCAAGATTGCTGCCCACTTCGACGATGCCCCGATCATCGAAGTGTCTGGCCGCAACTACCCGGTCGACATTCGTTACCAGCCGCGCGATGGCGAAGGCGAAACCCTCGAAGTCCCTGCTGCGGTGCGGCGAGCGATCACCGAACTCACACGAGAGGGACCAGGCGACATCCTGGTCTTCAGCAGCGGTGAACGCGAGATCAACGACATCTGCGAATCGGTTCGACGCCACGAGCCCGACTTCGAAGTGCTGCCGCTCTACGCGCGCCTGTCGTCCAAAGAACAGCAGCGTGTCTTTGGCGAATCGAAACGACGCCGTATCGTCGTCTCCACCAATGTTGCGGAGACGTCGCTGACTGTGCCCGGCGTGCGATACGTCATCGACGTCGGCGAAGCACGCATGTCGCGATTCAGCCAGCGGACCAAGGTCCAGCGACTCCCCATCGAACCGGTGTCGCAAGCATCGGCGAACCAGCGCAGTGGCCGTTGCGGACGCCTCGGCCCCGGTGTGGCCATCCGGCTGTACGAAGAAGAAGACTTCGACAGCCGCCCTGAATTCACCGAACCCGAGATCCAACGAACGAATCTGGCATCGGTCATCTTGACGATGGCCAGCCAGCGGCTCGGCTCGCCACTGGAGTTCCCGTTCATCGACCCGCCGGAACCGCGAGCCGTCATCGATGGCGTACGTCTCCTCCACGAACTACACGCCGTGGAGTCGCCAGCAGTACCCGAAGCTGGCAACGCTGGCCGCGATTGGTTGACCGACACCGGCCGTGCATTGGCCAAGCTGCCGATGGACCCCAGGCTCGGACGCATCGTGTTGGCAGGCAACGACGAAGGTTGCCTGTTCGAGGCCATCATCATCGCTGCCGCCCTGGCCGTGCAAGATCCGAGGGAGCGTCCTCGCGAGAAACAGAAAGCCGCCGACGAGGCGCATGCTCGTTTCGTCGACGACCGCAGCGATGTACTCACCTTGCTACATCTGTGGCACGCCGCAAGCAAGAAACGCAACGAACTCAACCGACGCCAGTTCACAAAATGGTGCCGTGACCGGTTCCTGCATGCGCAACGCATCAGTGAATGGTTCGACACCATCGAGCAGCTCCGGTCGTCGGCCGAAGAGATGGGTCTCCCGAACAGCTACAGCAGTAACTTCGATGTCTCGCTCGGCCCACGAGCCGACGATCCATCAAACTGGGGCGACGACATTCATCGCGCTGTACTCACCGGCATGTTGTCTCAGGTCGGCATGCGGATCGAACGATCCCACGAATACCTGGGCCCTCGAAATGTTCGGTTTGCAATCCAGCCTGGTTCCACATGCTTCGAGACACGACCAAGCTGGATCATGGCCACAACCCTGGTCGAAACCACCCGGTTGTGGGCACGGACTGTTGCGCCAATCGACCCATCATGGCTCGAGGACCCAGCCGAACATCTGACCACCATCGAGGTCGGGGACGGTGTTTGGGACGCCGAGACCGGCCGGGCGATGACTACCGAGACTGTTCGGTTATACGGGCTGCCGATCGTTGCTGACCGCCTCGTCCCCGTGGACCGGCACGATCCGGTAACCGCACGCGAGATGTTCATTCATCACGCGTTGATCGAAGGTGATTGGCAGCACCAACGCCATCACTTCGAGGCGACCAATGCCTCGGTGCGCCACGAAGCCCGCAACCTGGCAGTTCGAGCAACACAACGCAGTTTCGACGACGAATACGACCGGGTGTGGTCCTTCTACGACGCGGGGCTACCGCCCCACGTCACCAGCGCTCCCCATTTCGAAACATGGTTTGGCCCAGCATCGGTCGAGGATCCGCACCTGCTCGAAATGTCGGTGCACGACCTGATCACCGAGGAAGAGTCGGCGGTCGACGAAGTCAAGTTCCCCGACGAAATCAGCCATGGCAGCATGCGCCTGGCCCTGGATTATCAGGATGCCGCCACTTCCGTCGCCGTTGATATTCCCGTGACCGCGGCGAGCAGCATCGAAGCCATGACTTTCCTGGGTGTTGTGCCCGGTCATCGACGCGAAGCCGTCATCGCTCTCGTCCGAGCGCTACCGAAACCCATCCGCAAGCGACTCGTGCCTGTTCCAGAGACCGTCGATCAGATCATGGCGGAACTACCCGATCCGGCGATGTCTGCTGGCGACGACACTGCGTCGTTTGCGCTCGGTTTGCGCCAAGCGTTGGAACGCCGAATCGGCCAAACCTTGCCGGTGAACGCGCTCGACCCCCGTTCGCTGCCCCAACCGCTGCGGCCCTACTATCGGATCGTCAACGACAGCGGCGATGTGCTGGCCGAAGGCGCCGACCTCGACCTGTTGCGAGACGCACTCAAAGCAGACATCGCCCAGGCTCTGCACGTCGGCTCCGAAGGTGTCACTCACGCTGGGGCGACATCATGGGAGTTCGGCTCGATCCCGAAGACGGTTTCGGTTGGCGCACGCCAGGGATCAACGATCGCGTATCCCGCACTCGTTGATCGGACCGACACCGTCACCGTCGAGTTACTACCGACGGCAGGCGCCCAATCTGATGCCATGTGGAAGGGCAGTCGCCAACTGCTGCGGCTCACGGTCAAGGCTCCGCTTCGCGAAATGAACGAGGTGTTGACCAACGCCAGGCTCTTGTCGTTGACGCTCACGGCCCATGGTGAGCGCAAAGAGTGGTTCGAAGACCTTACGCTCGCGTGTCTGGGCACGATTATTGATGACGCTGGTATCCCCTGGGACGGCGACGACTTCGCACAATTGCAGCAACGAGCCCGACGGGAACTACCGCGGCTCGCATCGACATGGGCTCCGGTCGCTGCCGAGATGATCGATGAGACCGCGGCAATCCGCATGGCGCTCGTCGCTGGTGACCAATTGCCGCAAGATTGCATCAACGACGCCCGCAATCACCTTGACCGACTCGTCTTTCCCGGACATCTCAGCGCCATTGGTGTCGGACGGTTCCACGACATGCTCCGTTACCTTCGAGGCATACGAGCCCGCCTCGACAAACTTCCCACCAGGGTTATGGCCGACCGAACTTCGATGCACGAAATCTTGGGTGTCGAGGATTTCTACGACACTGTGGTCACCCACATGTCATGGTCGAAAGAAATCGAAGCGGTTGCTTGGTCGCTCGAAGAGCTCCGAATCAGCGCATTCGCTCAACACCTGGGCGCTCGCGAGAAGGTCAGCGTTGCGCGTCTACGAAAACGACTCGACAAGATCGCCGCTGCATGAGCCGCACCGACAACACCACACACACGGCATCGGTGCAGGATCCGGCAACGCAACCAGCACACAAAAGAAAGCGTCGGTCTGAGCCACTCGATGCGGCCGAGGTCGCCGACGCTGCTATAACCGCAGCTCTGGTTGTGGCGCTCCTCGCTGTCGGCCGCGTGCTCGCGTCAGGAAGCCTATTTCAGGTGTTCGCGGCCTTCGTTGTTGCCGTCCTTGCCGCCCGCCGCCGTACCCGGGCGGTCGTCATTTCAACCTGCGCTGCCGCTTCCATCGCCCTGATTCTGGGCGGCCTCGGACCCGTCAGCCAGGCAGCGCTCGCCGGGGTCTTTGGCTGGTGTGGCGGTTTTGCGCTGCGCCGAAAGTGGGGCCGTATTCGAACGGTTGCCTTCTCGTTGCTTATTGCCTGGCCAGCCATGTCATTCAGCGTGTTGTTCTTCTACCCGGCAGTCGCTATCAACGGCAAGCTACGCAAACTTGTCTTTGAAAACATCGAGAACCAAGCCAAGGGGTTTGGCAACATCATCACCAACGTAGGTGGCGTGTTCGGAAGCCTGGGCCTCGGTTTCGTCGAACGGGCAGCTGATTGGGTCGAAGGCGCGCTTGACTCCACTGCCGCATTCCTCATCGAAAATTGGCTGTTGCTCATCCCCGCAACCGAACTGATCTACACCGCGATCTATGCGTTGGCTATCCGGGCTGTCGGTGGAGCCATCTTGCGACGCCTCGACAAGGCCCTCGTTGACCCAATTGCGTTGTCTCTGCGCCATGATGCAAACGCCCAGCCGCTCCCGGTCACTATTGCTGGTGATGCACTCAAACGCAATGGCACGACAGTCACCATGCCGCTGCATCTCGATATCCAGCCTGGTGAACATGTGGTAGTCGAGGGTCCCAACGGCGCCGGCAAGTCCACATTGCTCGATGCGCTCGCGGGCATAGACAACCGTGACTCGATCCTTCGCCCGGGCGCGGTTGGCCTTGGCAGTTTCGGTGGCACCGCTCGGGTTGGTCAACGTCCCGAAGCCCAGGTCGTAGGCACCACGGTCGAGGAAGACTTGCGGTGGGGACTTGACATACCGATTGACGTCTCCGCGACCCTGGCCGACGTCGGACTCGTACTGCCTGAAGATCGCCCGACCAGTGAGTTGTCTGGCGGTGAACTCCAACGGTTAGCCCTTGCATCAGCGCTTCGACGAGAACCCAAGCTGCTGCTGGCAGACGAGGTCACCTCCATGCTCGACCCTGCAGAACAAGAACGTATTACCAACCGACTGAACGCACTTCGTAACACAGCGGTTGTGCGCACGACCCACCGCAACGATGCCGCGCCGACAGATCGGCGTATTTTGCTCACGTCGATCAACCCGACACCGACGCTCATACCCGACGGGACAAACGAATTACGGACGATTACGTCGGCAGTGACGGAATCTCGGCTGCTGCGACTCCGCGATGTTGGGTTCACGCACAACCCAACCCAGCCGTGGGCCCACGAGGTCCTTAGCGGCGTGGATCTGTCGATCCACCGGTATGAGATGTTGATGATCGAGGGCCGAAATGGCAGCGGTAAAACCACGCTGGCCCGCATTCTTGCCGGTTTGGCCGAGCCCACAACCGGTGAACTCACCGAAGCCAAAGGGGTGAAACGAGCACTGGCGCATCAGCACGTGCGGCTCCAACTCCTCCGCCCAACGGTGTCCGCAGAACTGCATTCGCTCGCTGGCGTGCGCACCGATGGCAAACAACCATCGACCGACGTTGAGCGCCATGGAATGCGCTCCGACAATCTCGACACGACAATCGAACTGTTTGCGCTCGAGCATCTCCTCAATCGGCGTATCGATGAACTGAGTGGTGGCGAACAGCGCCGGGTATTACTGGCCGGACTCGTGGCCCGGGGCGTATCGCTGCTTGTTCTCGACGAGCCACTAGCGGGGCTCGACGCATCGGGACGCACTGATCTGGCCGTCACCCTTGACCGAGTACGGCTCGCTGGCACATCGATCATCGTGGTCAGCCATGACATCGACTGGGCGCCGCCACATGTAGACCAGCGGCTACGCCTGACCAACGGCCGGCTTGAAAATATGTACCCATGAGTCGCTCACAATCCTTCTTCCGTCCGGTGCCGGTTGAGTCGCCCATCCACCGACTGGCGCCGGAGACAAAGGTGCTTGGTGGCATCGTCATCTCGATAGGCCTGGTCTTCAACCCGCTGTGGAGCCATGTACTTGTTGCGGCAGGGTTAGTTATCGCCGTCTTCATCATGGCCAATCTTCCACGGTCGGTCCTGCCGAAGATTCCGCTGATCGTCCGATTCGCGTTGTTCGGCGGCGCTATTGGAGCCGCAGCCTCGGGCGAAGAGCCGTTTGTCGCCGGAATCGGTGTCGGTGGCCTGCTGGACTACGGCCGACTCATCGTGGTCGGCATCGTCATGATCCTGTGGGCTGGCATTCTCAGCTGGACAACCGGTCTTACTGCAGTCGGTTTCGCCATCCGCCGGTTGATACGGCCACTGCGCCGCGTTGGCGTGCCCGTCGACGAGATTGGCTCTGTTGTGGCCCTGGCCGTGCGTTCTCTACCGCTGGTCACCGACGAGATCGACGTGGTTAATGAATCGGTCACGAACCGGCCATCTCCCGCCGACTTGTCAGACAAACCGCTTCGCGAAGCTTTCTCCTACATCGGAGATATCGCCACTGCAGTGGTTATCGGCAGTCATCGTCGGGCACGCGATTTGGCCACCGCAATGGTCAGCCGCGGATCAACGACCGCTCCTGACCCCCACAGGCCAGATTTTCGCAAAATTGATATCGCGGTGATAGTTGGCTCGTTTGCGCTATGTGTTACGGCTTTTTTGGTCCCAGGATGGCCGCCGATCGGCGAGTAGGGCCCAAGCGACACCTTCCGGGCTACTGCGCCACCTAAACTAGTCGAGTTATGCGTATAGGTACTTCGCGGGCTGACCGCCTCGGTTTCGTAGTCTTCGCTGCTCTCGCCAGCTTGCTGGCAGTTCTGGTTGTTACAAATCTCAACAACGACCCAACCGAATCGGCCCAGTCGGTGACTACGTTCGCGGACGTCGCCCCACCGACTGCGATTCCCCAGACCAAAGTGCTCAGTATCCCCGAGCCCACACCGTCGCCTGAGCCCATCACCATCGAGCCCGCTGCGGCTTCCGTGACCGACGACGAAGACGAGACCGAGTCGGACTCGGACGAACAAGACGACGATAATCAAGATGCCTCGACCGCCGACGGCGACGCAGCCGACGAAGGCACCACCGACACGTCGAACCCGACCGATGCGCAGAGTGCCAACGCAGAACCTGCCCAGGCTGCTCCAGCCGCAAGTGCTGTTCCGAACCCACAGGCAACAACTGCCACCGCCGTTCCCAACCCACAACCCGCCGCCAGTGCTGTTCCGAACCCACAGGCAGCAGCTGCCACCGCCGTTCCCAACCCACAAACCGCATCCCAACCTGGAACTACGGCTCCGGTAAACGTGCCTGCCGATGCCCCTGCCGGCGGGACCTTCACCCACACGCTGAGCGCCAAAGTTTCTCGGCCAACACTCCACACCACTCCT
>Ga0209631_10004451_pt1 | contig 15482 bp, 21 predicted proteins | sample COG_08_FD_184752 | JGI IMG/M metagenome (GOLD analysis project Ga0209631, IMG submission 184752) | Pelagic Microbial community sample from North Sea - COGITO 998_met_08 (SPAdes) (version 2) | ecosystem: Environmental > Aquatic > Marine > Neritic zone/Coastal water | place: Helgoland, sampling...
CTGCTTCTGCTGGAACAGGTAAAGACTATGTTGGTAAACTTATAAAACAACACGGTTTCTATAATATATCATTAGCATGGCATTTCAAGATTCAATGTATATCTCATGGTGATGCAACTTACGAAGAAGTTTTTGAAACCAAGCCCCCAAGAGTCCGTAGACTCCTTCAGATCATGGGAACTGAACAAGGTCGTGAAGTATGGGGTGAAGACATTTGGGTCAATACCATGTTTGCTTGGATGACATTATACCATAAGGATTGGGGTATAGATAAATTTGTTATCCCCGATGTCAGATTTCCCAATGAATTGACAGCAATACAACGACTAGGTGGAAAGGTCTATCGTGTCACAGGCGACCGCCTGGGTGACCTCACCGAAGAAGCGTGGTCACATCCTAGTGAACAATCACTAACGGACGATATGGATTTGTACGACGGATTCATTAATAACAATCAAGGGTCAAACCTTGACGAACAAATAAACTATATTTTACAGGAGAAGAATCATGCCGAAGTGGCACAAATGGATTACTGATGACAATGAAGAACTGGTAGATGATTACCAAACATTCAAAAAAATAGCTAGAAAACAAAACAGCGAAGATTATGCTCCACCAAAGCGAAAAGAAAATTTAAGAGTGCCTAGACCAGACAAGGAATAGTTTAGTAAAGAATACTTATATAAAGATATATACTTGGATTCTAATATGATACTTTTGTCTGAATTACTTGAAGATGATTGGTTTTCGGGAACGTCGAGCGATCAATCTCCAGCAACCCGTCAGGCCAAACAAATGGGATTGGTCAGTAAAGGTTGGGGAAGGTGGGCAGATCCCCGTTCAGGCAAAGTAACACATTACACCAAAGATGACCAGTTGAGAAAAGTTGGTAGTGGCGACCAAGAACAGCCAGCCATGACTCGTAGATCCAAACGTACTCCACCAAAGCGTGGTCGTGAGGTTCCCAACAAAATACCTCAAGCTGCTAGAGAACAGCCACAACAAGTTCCGGTCAAACAAAGACCTACAAAACAAGATGCTTCGTTTGATGAACTTAGTAGTGCAGCAAAGAAACATACATATACTGTGATGTCTCAAGAAAGAATAGACCAGATCAGAAGCGTGCCCGATAGCCAGCAATCAGAAGCTGAATGGAAACCACAAGGTTTCTGGTTTGGTGTTGAAGACTCATGGGTTAATTGGACAAAAAGCGAAGCGCCTCATTGGAAAGGTGACAACTTATACTCAGTTGAGGTTGATGAAAGTAAATGTCTAGTCATTGAAGATGAGCAACAGTTTTTAGACTTTAGTAAAAAGTATGGAACAATGGGTAATATTGGTAAGGTCATTAATTGGCAGAAGGTTGCTGACGATTACCCCGGCATAGTTATTAAAGATTACTTCTGGAAGTATCGTCTTAATTCACAACACGCTTGGTATTATACATGGGATGTTGCTTCCGGTTGTGTCTGGGATAACTCTGCTATCAAATCAGTTGAACAAGTACCAATTAAATAGGAAATTATTATGAAACTAGAAGTTTTAAGATTCAGTTCACAAGATGAGTCTACATTAGGTGTATTATCAGACGTAACCGATGGTCGTAAGTTCTTAGCATTCACATTAGAAGATGAATACAGAGAAACCAAGGTAGCAGGTGAGACAAGAGTTCCGGCAGGAACATACAAGATTACCCTAAGAACCGTTGGTGGTTTTCACGGCAAGTACGCTGCTAAGTATGGTGATATGCACAAAGGTATGTTATGGGTTCGTGATGTTCCCAACTTTGAGTACATCCTAATCCATGTGGGTAACACAGATGATAACACAGAAGGTTGCCTATTGGTGGGTAATACATCACAAGAGAACATCGCTAGAGACGGATTTATTGGCGAATCCGGTAATGCTTATAAGAGAATCTATCCTCCAATTGCAAAAGTATTGGTTGATGGTGGTGAAGTAACAATTACATACGTGGACTACGATACCCCAGCTTAATTATGAAAACTTTGTTAGAAACTATTATTGAAGGATTTGTTACGGAATCACCAGCATCTGACCAAGCCAAACAAATGGGGTTGGTTAGTAAAGGTTGGGGTCGTTGGGCCGATCCACGTACAGGCAAGATTACACACAAGACAGATGGAGACAGACTTGTCCCAGTTCAGCCCGGCGAAGAAGAACCAGAAGGTGAACCAAGTGGTGGTGAAGACCCAGATCTAGATCAAGTGGCTAAAGATTTAAAGCGTGTGCAGAAACCGGAAAAGAAACCAAAGAAGTCAAGAGGCTCTACACAGAAGATTCATGATAAGACTGTCACTGATTGGGCATTTACCAATAAAAAACAAATCAAGAAAAGAGCTGAAGAATCAGAGGCTCGTACACAAAGAGCAATTGACTATCTTAAAAATTTAAAACGAGAATATAAATTAAAGGTAAATAAAGATACAATATTCGATGCTATACATGGTATGGGAATGGAGACACATACAATTGGCGATGGTGAAGATCAAGAAACCTTAACCACCGAAGAACTTAAAGAACTGATACAAAGTAAATCAGCAGCCGGTCAAGTAAATAGTTTAGCCTCCGAAGCGCTGACAGTTAGTGGATTACAAGCTGCATTGAGGCTTATTAAAGATGGTGATAGCGATGCGGGGGCAATTGCCGATAAGGTGCGTGATGAACTTGATTATGATAATCGTGCTCCTGACGGAATTTTGAGTAAACAATGGGTAAACGCATCCATTGGTCAAGTATATTCAACATTAAAAGGACTTGAAGGTAACGGATACGACTTATCTGATATAGAAGGAGTTTATTGGGACACTGCTAGGGGAAATAAATTAGCTGGGACAACGGGTCACGGAACTTCTTCTGACCTTTTTGTAAAGATGAACGATGGAACAGTGATTGGGGTTTCCCTAAAGAAAGACGGAAACATAATTTTTGCTAATTTAGGAACACAAAAATATTTAGAAACCGTAGTGGGAGATTTAGCACAGAACGATCCAGCTAGAGATATACTGATGCCTGGTGGAGAAAATTTAACTGATGTGGTTCAGCGACAGTCTGTAGAAAAAATAAATGATGTACTTTCAGATCCCGACAATTTAAAAGAATTTGTCGATGCGGTAGGAGATATGTGTGAGGAAGGATCTGATCTGAACAAAAATATTTCTTCATCCCCTAACAATAGAGAACGTTATTGTTCTTCGCTAGGAGGCCTTGTTGAAAAAATTAATAACGGTGAGACAAATTTAAGTGGCCCAGAGAGAACTTTGTTATGTAGAGCAACATCTACATATAACAAGGGTGGTGATGATAGGTTTAAAAAAATGGGAATAGATGGAACTTGTAGAGAACAGGATTCTAAAATTACCGAAGCCATGATTGAAGCATCTAAGGTGTCACAGCCGTTTAAAAGAAAATTAACTGGAGCTGTAATTAAAGGACTACATATTACAGGACATTTGGGTATGTCTCATAGACCTCCACCTGACACCATGATAAGTGCTTTTGGTACTGGGGAAGTGATAGACAGACAACGAGTTTATGACTTGTTTAAGTTAAATGAAAATGATATAGCAGAAGTTGAAAAGTTAATTGAGTCCGGTGATATAGATATTGTTGAAAATTATTTTTCGGACAGAATTTCGGTGGAAGCTGGCCCAAAGGGATTTATTGCCAATTTGGATGTTGGGGACGATGATCGCGTAACTTTGGGTATTATTGATAATCGTGCAAAAGGAGTTGGAGATAAACCAAATACATTGATTGAACCTAGTGGTGAACTCAAAAAAGCATTAGGTGGTTCGGTTGGAAAAACTCGTAGAAGATTTGGTCAACCACAAGAATCCGCACCACCAGAACTAAGAAAACTAATAAGAGACATCGCTCTCTGGAAGCTAGGTAAATATGGAAATTAAAGAAATCAAAACGTTATGTCTGGTCAGAGTACCGCCTGGTGATAGATGGAGAGAACCAGATGGCAACGAAGTATTTGAAAACCTTACGTTAGGATTAGAAAGAGTATTTCAAAAGACCGGAACCACAGAATACAGGTTCTCTGCCGCAGACGGTGAGATATATACGGTCGAAGAACATGAACTAGAAGCGCCTAAACCTAGAACATATAGTATCTATGGGGATGGGTATTAATGGATTTCGTCACGGCAATCATTAGATAATGACTATCAAAACTGGAAAGAGATCATTTGTCTCTTCATACAAACTTCGACCCGGCGATCTGATAGAGTTTGGTTATGATGGCAAAGTTAGATTGTGTGTGGTCATAAGCCCAGATTGGAATAATATGGCCGATTGCTATCAATTTGAAACAGTAGAAGATGCTGAAGAAATATTAGAATGGACTCTAAATGAGTTTAATGCAGCGAGATCCGGCGATCTATATGTTGATTTCGGTAACGCATTTCCATTCAAGTCATTTAAGCATGATAAGATGACTACAATACAACAGATTGAATATAAGTTAGAAGAACAAGGAAACGAACAAACAGAGAAACAAGAAGAAAAAATTGGAGAAGTTAAAGAAATCTTACAAGATATGTATATAGACAACGGCAACCTTTACGGAGAATAGTATGTGCGATTGTATTATCTGTATCTGTAGAAATAAATAAACTAAAACAGTGAGGTTATTAGAAATGGGTTACAATCCATTTACTTTTATAAAGAGAATAACAATAATGTCATTTGAAATTTTCAAAGATAAAAATGATTATAATGAAAAGAATATTTTAGGATTTATTTCATTCACAGTCATGGTTTTATATAGTATGATTGATCTTGCCACCGGACTATTGAATATTTCATTAGAATTACATGAATATATTTATCAGTCATTCATTTGGATTACGCTAGGGTCGTTTGGTATTGGTGGAGTTGAAAAATTCTCCGGTACAGAAAAAGCCAAAGTTGATCAAAGAAATGCTGACTTAGAACCTTGACAAGCATTAAAAATAATGTTATATTAATTAGTTACATTATTGAATGTGATCATCACCAAACAAAGGAGAAGCTATGATTACAATAATTTTAGTAGGTGGAGCATTTTATCTTGGAATGCGGGCCGAACGTGGTAATTGGAAAAGTTATATTATAAACTGACCATGAAGAAACGTAGTCCAAAGAGAGTAGATAAACCTTGGGGTCATGAGTTGTGGATACACAATTCCCCCGAATACTGCGGTAAACTATTGGTGTTCCCAAAAAAGAATAGTTCTTTCTCTATGCATTATCATATGGTGAAAGCAGAATCTTGGATCGTCTTCGATGGTTCGTTCAAATTCGAATACGTGGACACCGAAAACGCAGAAACAAAGTCAATGACATTGATGGGCGGAGATTGTGTAGACATTCTCCGCGGCCAACCACATAGATTAACTGCACTTGAGGATGATAGTATTATATTTGAAGTAAGCACAGAACATTTTGACGAAGACTCATATAGGATATGGAGATAGTATGATAATTAAGTTGTTACCAAAGGTTACAGTTGTTGCACAAACAAATTTCACAAACCACCCAAACTACGATATACCTGACGGTGCTGATGACTTCGTGAGACTAGGTGCCTTCGCTGCTAAGGGATGTTACGATAGTTTTGGTAAGAATGGTCGTGCCAACGAAGCTAATCAGTTAGCGATCCTTGAACACCGCCACGGATCAGTCCTAGAACATCTAAATATTACAATGTTTGTTGAGGGTATCACACGCGGACTATCATTAGAACTGAACCGTCATAGATCGTTTGCTATCTCCCAGCGGTCAACCAGATACACAGCAGAAGAAGACTCTTCCCTAGTTCTTGAACCATACTTTGCTAAACTGTTCAGAGATGTTGCTCCTGCGTTCAACAAAGACACTGGTTTCTTCGGAACAGTGAATAACAAAGTGGGCGAGAAAGAACGTGATCTGCTATTAGATCATCTGAATACACAACACAATGCAATCAAGAGTTATCAGTCTCAGGTCGAATTGTTGATGGAATTGAACCCAAACAATCTTGAAGGGTTCGATCTTCGTAAGTGGGCAAGAGGTAAAGCTCGTAATGTTCTACCACATGGAATCGAAACCCGTGGTACTTGGACCAACAACATTCGTGGTTGGAGGTGGTTCATTGAAAGTCGTAGTGATCGTCATGCCGAACCAGAGATTCGGGTACTTGCTGATGTGGTATTACAGGCACTTCGTGAGGTTGCTCCTGTGTACTTTAATGATTTTAAAGAATCCGCAGTTGTGGACAACATTTCAGAATGGGTGCCTGAATACCAAAAGGTATAATACAATATGTTGGATTGGAAAAGTTACTTCATACAACTGGCAGAGGTGGTCAAGCTAAAGAGTAAAGATGAAAATACTCAAATAGGCGTGGTCATCGTGGGTCCAGATAATGAAGTAGTGTCTACTGGATACAATTCCTTTCCAAGAGGAATTGACGATACTTGTCAGGAGCGACAACTACGACCAGAGAAATATTACTGGATGGCTCACGCTGAACGAAATGCTATTTATAATGCTGCACGAATAGGAGTGAGTACTAAGGATTGTACAATGTATTGTACTTGTGGCATTCCTTGTAGCGATTGTGCTATAGCAATCATTCAGTCTGGAATTAAACTGGTATGGGTCAGACAACACGACACCACAAAAAATCCAAATAAGTGGATAGAAAGTTCAAAACGAAGTTTACAAATGTTAAAAGAAGCTAACATTGTGGTGAAATATTATTAATGGCTAAGCAAAGATTAAGAAGGCCCCTGCTCAAATTTGAGATAGAAGAAGCACAAGCTAATAGCTTAAGTGCAGCAGCGGCCGCACGGTATCTTGACGTTAATATAGCAACGTATAAAAAGTATGCTAAGTTTTATGGTATCTATGAAAATCTTTTAAATCCAACTGGAATTGGTACCTCAAAAGGATTTGCTAAAAGTCAATCACATTCTACAAAGCTAAAAGATATATTCGAAAATAATCATCCGAACTATCCACTACAGAGATTGAAGTGGAGAATGGTTGCTCGTGGATTGGTAAGTGATCATTGTATAGTTTGTGGATTTAACGAGGGAAGAATAACAGACAGCCGCAAACCATTACTCATGGTGTTTAAAGATGAACATGGGGATTACGCACCAACAAACTTGGTGGTTCTTTGTTATAATTGTTGTTTTCTTACCAAAGATGCCCCAACTGTGGTCAATCGTGTACATATTGAAGATTCATTAAAGAACGAAGATCCACGATATAATTCAGACAGAGCATCATGGATTGATCCATCTAATGCTGTCAGTTTAATGCCAGAACCCGAAAATGATTTGTCTGAAGAAGAAATCAGACAGATTAAAGAAGAAATTGATAGGGAGTTGGGAAGGATCTAACGATAGAGAACGTAAACTGTTCCCCCAGCAGCTGATACGGCACTTGGTTCAACTTCATAAACCGAACCTACGGTCAAATCAGCAACATCCAAAGCACCTCCATTAGAGGCACTGACCGTTCCAGTGGCAGAGGCTCCTCGTAACACAGCCTTCCCTCCAGCATTTGATCCTGTATTAAACCATGTGCTAGTAACTGCTTCGACTCTGGTATAGACTCCAAAGTCCCCCGCGAGAGATCCACTTGATAGAGCCTGTCCGAAGGTTGGTCTAATGTATTGTGCCATGTATATTTCCTCAAAATATGGTATTTATTATAAATATCATACACGAACCGGAAACGTTGTTACAATACTGTTACAAAATATAGATTGATTTTGACGCTTAGAACTGTTATATTTCATATAAGAAATTGAAACTACAACTGGAGAGAAAATGTCGAATCATGTGAACACTGGTCAAGTCCCTTGGTGGGATATCCGTAACAAGGTTTCCAACAAGCGTAAGACCAAGGTTACCGATTCTAAGTCGTATTCATCCTATTGGATGGATGACGATTCCTACGATTACTTCTATGATAAGAAGTCTACCCAAAATACCAAGATCAAGATTGATGGATTTGGTAAGAGCGCTGCGGTTGTTGATCTCTCTCAAGCACATCGTCTTGCTTCCGTTCGTCGTGCTGTCGCCAACTTCGTTCGTATTCTGACCAACGACGATGAGATCAAGGTTGTGTTCAATAGTGGACATGACAGTTATACCGATGGTAAGACCATTGTAATCTCTGCTGAACACGATCCTAAGAAGTTTGACGTTCTGGTGGGAACATCTCTACACGAAGCTGGTCACTGTCTCTTATCTGGTCCGCTTCTTAAGATGCTCTCTGACGGTTCCTTCATGCGTACTGTACAGAGTAAGTTTGGATCAGATCCATCCGATGAACAATATGTACATACGATTGTCAATTTTCTTGAAGATCGTCGTATTGATGCTGAAGTGTATCGTCGTGCTCCCGGTTATCGTCCATATTATCAGGCCATGTATGACAAGCACTGGAACGCCAAGGAGATCGCTAAGTCTCTAATTCGTGATGAGAATATTAATTCTCCGACAAAGAGGGCATATCAATTCCGACTGATTAATCTGACTAACCCAGCGACCAAGTATACTCTTGATCGTCTGCCGGGTTTTGACAAGATTTATAAGTTGGTTGGACTAAAGAACATTCTTCGACTGTCCGATGAAAATGGTGTAGTTAACGAAAAGCGTATAGTCAATCTCGCTTGTGAGATTTACCAAATTATTCTCGACAATTACATCGAAGAGGATGCACAGCCCCCCTCACCATCAGACTACCAAGACGGAGATGGAGATGGTGAAAGTGATCAGATCAATTCCGGCGTTGGGAATCACGATTTCTCCGGCGACGATGAATCTGGTCAATCACAAATGTCTCAGGACGATATTGAGAACGCTGTTGCTGAAGAGATTGGTACCAAGTTGGGTAAGGGCCAGACCAAGACTGACAAGGTAGAACAACAAGTTAAGCAACATCTTAACGGAGATAACAAGAAGAAGAAGCTGTCTAAGAAGATGAACAATGTGGTCAAGACAATGGAAGAAAGTGAAATTACTGTTTCCAACGTCATGATCGAAGGTCAATCGTATCCTTACGTTCGTGTTCCTCGCTTGACAACATCCAGTGAAAATCTTCTCCCGCGGGATATTATTGCTGGGGGAAGGGGTTGGAAGACTAGCAATGAGGAGTATGTTAAACGTGGAAGGCGTCTTGGTCAAATTATCGTTGACCGGATTAAAATCCGACACGATAACAACGAGACTAAGTTTTCTCGTCGCCCCGTGGGTAGGATTGATCGTAGGCTGCTTCACTCGCTGGGAACTGATAACGAAAATGTGTTCTTTACCAAGATCATTCAGGATTATAAGGATTCCATTATTTACCTGACGATTGATTGCTCATCGTCCATGTACGGTAAGAAGTGGGAACAGTCTGTCGTATTGGCTACTGGACTCGCATACGCTGCTAAGAAGATCAACAACTTCAATATTGTTGTTAACCTTCGGTATGGTCTGGATTCCATTTGGTCGGTCAATATGTTTGATAGTCGTACCGAACCCTTTTCACATTTTGAACGTTGGATGAAAAAGTTTGTTCCAAGCTCTACTACTCCTGAGTCTATTGTTTACGAGATTGAGGAAAAGTTTGTTGAACAGCTTAAAACCAAAGACAACAATGTGTACTTTATTACCATGACCGATGGTGGACCTAACTATACTCCCGCGGGAGCCTCACGAACATACTACGCTCCGAGCGGATTTGGTAGTGATACCGCTCACAGACATTGCCGTCAGGTTCTCAAGAGATTCAGGGAGATCGGTGTTGAGGTTCTTTCATACTATATCGGAGCGAATCACCTCTACAATAGGGAGTATGAAATTAATGCTTTTAAGAAGTCGTATGGTAAGGATGGTGTCTTTGTTCCCGTCGAAAACTTCTCAATGGTTTCTAAGTCTCTCAACGATCTATTGATTAGGAGTGCGACCCGATGAAGGGGATGGTTAATCGAACGATGAAGTCGTTCGCAGAATATCAAGTTGAACAGAAAGAATTGGATTACTGGTTTGACCACATTAACAATGAAATTTTCAATGGCAAAGTGCCATACCCCGACATTGTTGATATTCGCAGACAAAAAAATACTTGGGGATATGTGAAACACGTAGAAGTTGGTGGAACGCAAGTGGTTGGGTTGTTTATGCTACCCACCTATCCTACCTTGGGTGCGTTCATTGAAATCCTCGCACATGAAATGGTACACGTTTGGCAGCTGAAGGTCAATGGTGATACGGGCAGCCACAACAAACATTTCTATTCATGGAAAGAAAAATTTAAAGAACATAATCTAAACCTTAAAAGGTGTTATTAGTGTCTGATAAAAAATATCTATGTAAGTTTGTACGTGATAGTGGCCAGGGCCCTCACCGAACAATTATGTTAACTATAGTTATTCGAAAGATTTTCGGAACCGGATTGACGCGATCTAAAAAATTGACTGAAGGTGAGAATAAATTCGTTATTGATGGTCGCCAATTGACTGAACTCCGTGGAGAGCTCTCGGACACTGGCTATTATCTGGAAATTCTCGACCACCGTCCGAAGATCGGGTAGTTGTTACACTACTGTTACAATTACCCACTTGAATTTCGTCGCAATTGCTGTTAGATTTACTGTGTAATCAAGAAAGATACTCAATCAAAACAAAACAAGGAAAGAAAAACAATGGTTACAAGCTCCGAAGTCGTGGTACTCGTTCAGAAGATTGGTCGTGGTCAGTGGGTCGCTGTTGATCCCTCCGGCAACGATCATTCTGCTGATATCCCGGTCCACGCACTCCGAAAGGCCGCAGATACCGATAATGTCCTACATCGTATCACTACTAAGTCTGGTAAGACTCAGTGGCGTTCCAAGGACTTTGAGGATTTCCGTTATCTGTTCGAATCTGCGACTCAACTTGACGAATCCATGAATGTTCCCAATGAGAAGCACGAAGACATCGTAGAGTTTATCGCAAACTCGCCGTCTCTCGTTCCTGAATCTCTGGTTATCTCCGATACCAAGTGGAAGTATCTGGTTCGATCAATCCTCCGTGGTCGTAACATTCTCATGACCGGACCATCCGGCTGTGGTAAGACCTTGGTTGCTCAGACGCTCTCTGACATCTTTCAGGATCGTCCGTACTTCTACTTCAACCTTGGTTCAACTCAGGATGCTCGTTCCACTCTGATCGGTAACACGCACTTCTCTAAGGATGCGGGTACGTTTGTGAGTGAAGCCCTGTTCGTTAAGGCAATCTCTACTCCGAACGCTGTCATTCTTCTTGATGAATTCTCACGTGCTCACCATGACGCTGTGAACATTCTGATGACGGTTCTTGACCAGAACCAGAAGTATCTCCGTATTGATGAGGCACCCGATACTCCGACTGTTCAGGTCGCTGATGGTGTCACGTTCATCGCTACGGCTAACATTGGTGCTGAGTACACGGCAACCCGTGTCATCGACCGGGCGATCCTTGATCGCTTCCAGATCATTGAAATGGATACTCTTGATAAGGATCAAGAGGTTGGTCTACTCAATCTCAAGTACCCTGCTGTTGAAGATGTCACGATTAACGCAATCGCTGAGATTGCTGATCACACTCGTAAGGTTGTCAGGTCCGATGACCCCAAGGTGTCTACCATCGTGTCTACTCGACAGACGGTTGAGATGGCTTCAATGGTGTTCGATGGATTCTCTCTCGAAGAGTCTGCTGAGGTTTGTATCTATCCGTTCTACTCCGATGCTGGTGGAGTTGATTCGGAACGCACCTACATGAAGCAGCTTATCCAGAAGTATGTTAACTTTGGATCTTCTGGTGAGAACCCGTGGGATGACGCTGAGGACTTCACACAGAGTGATGTCGCCCTCAATGTCTAGTGGTGACGGGGGGAAGGGTTCGTCCCCCCGTCCCATTGTGGTCACCCGCAAAGAATACGAAGATAATTGGAACAAAACATTTAAACAAAATGACAATGAACAGTCTGAAAAATCAAACTAAGTACATGACGTTTAACCAAACCCTACTTTTGATAGTGGGTTATCACACAACTTTCATTCTTTTATCGGCAATTGCCGAGAGGATTTTCTAATGACTAGAGATATTTTGACCCTTCGCAACGGCGAGAACATCGTTGTTGAATTCCTTTCACAGAACCATTATCGGGTTATGGGCAACAATGCTTCCTTCCGATACAATGGAACTGAATCAAAAGGCATCGTCCATTCGGTGAATTTCCCTGCCGGACCACGATATTCCCGCGGAACAGAGTCTAACTTCCGTGGAGAAAATCGCAAGGTCGAATCCATTGAATTGGAGAATGTGACCGGAGATACATCGTCGGTCATTCTTAACTTCCATTGATTACGAATAGAGGTACTATCGTGTTCAGTAGATATAAAGCTCTTGAGAAGAAGCATGGTGCCGACAAATTGATCGGCATCATGCAGAGGATCATTGATGGTCTTGATCAAGAGGGTCTACTCAGGCCCGAAATGTCGAACACAACTGTTAGGGCACGTGCTGAGGAACTGTACAAGGAGATCGCTCGTGACTATGCTACGGGGTTCGTTCCTAATGAATAACGTAGATTGTCCTGACTGTGGACAAGATATGCCCGCTGGTCGTACTGAGTGGTACAACGTATGTGCTGATTGTAATGATGAACAACCCGTTGCTGGTCTAATGGTGTATGACCACAAGACTGCTGGTAGGTTGGAAGTATTCAATCCGAACAATCCACATGACCGTGAGCTTATGCGTCAAGCAGATCGTTTCAATGAGAGAGCACGATGAAACTAACCAGTGAACGATACCATGACCTACATAGTGCATTTCAGAAGATAATTTCACATTACGGTCAAAGTAAATGGTCACAGTTTTTGCCAGACCTCGTTATCATCCACGATCCAAGTGAAGGTATCATGGGTGAGTTTCACGATGAAACAGAAGAAGTCATTCTTAATATTGCACGGTGTAACAAAATGAGTCAGACAATCAATACAATGATTCACGAATATCAACATTACCTTCAACCAAGGAATGGTTGGTATGACAGACATTTCAAGAACGGTCACACCTACGATACTCATCCGTATGAGATTGAAGCGAATGAGATTGCTGCCAGAGATTGGAAGTTGTTTGTATGACCAACAAATCACCACGCCGGAAACGACGGAAGAAGGTTCCGAAGTCGGTGCAAAGAAAAGTACGAAATATACATTATGATGAAGGAAAGAAAGCCGTGGTTTGTGCTTGGTGTGGTGTTGCTGAGGATGAGTCCATCGGCAAGATTCCCGAGCATCACATCGACGGGGACCGCAATAACAGCTCCGTAGAAAATTTAATTCCACTGTGTGACCACAATTATAAAAATAATTGTCACCTTCGGAAAGGTCACAACGGAAACACAAAAAAAATAAACAATAATTTACTAAAGGAAATTAACATGAAAGATTTGGATCATACTATCAGAGCCTTCCACTTCGCAGCCCGTAACGGACTACTCGGCAAAGACCCCACACGACGAATTAATTTGCCGCTAAACGGCGCTGTTCGTCACCTTACGAATTCGGACGGAACCCAAACTTCTAGTTGGAGTCATATTAATGGTGAGTCCAAAGAGTATACTGACGACAGTGAGTTTAAGAAAATGTTCACCGATCCACGGGAGCTAGATGAATTCTATAAAGAAATTCTAAATCCACTAGTTGACTTGGAGAAAAAATACCCATTTCATAATAAGGATGGGCTTATTGAAAATGTGTACGGAACTAAAGATAATTCGGATAGTAGACTTTGGAAAAAACGATATGATTTTGCCACTACGAAACCCGAAGGGAATCGGGGTTCGGCCAATAGAAACAGCGAGAGAAATACTGGTGTTGTTATAAACTTCATGAATTTGGAAACTACGGGTAGTTTTCTAGACGCTGTTACGCAAGACCCAGAACGTGCTCTATCGTGTGCTCGAGTAATCTACGAGCTATCCAAGCTTGAAGTGGCTTGAACGTGATTGGAAGTTGTTTGTATGACCACTTGTTACAATTGTCCTCTTGATTTTTTAGCTGTACGCTGTTATATTACTAGAGTAGTAAAAACTAAACCCTAAACCCTGAGAGATAAATTATGCCTGTAGTAAAAGTAGAAGGGCTCGAACACGAACCCCGTTGGTACGAAGCATTTAAGTATCGGTATACAAATGTAGAAAACGGTCATGTAAACTTCGGCCGACAGTATATTGGTGTCCGAAAGGGATTCGCTGAAGATGGGTACACGTACTCTTCCGAAGACCAAGACCTAGACAGGGATATATTTGAATGTGACTTCATCAAGACCTATGAAGAGTTCGGCACGTATGCTGATATGTTGGCTATTGAAAGTACAGAACTTCGTCGTGTTGACGCACTAAACAATCCTGACTATTACAATAAGTCACTTGGAAGTACTGTAATCACCGATGTAGATTATGAATCTGTCATTGATATCTTCAACAGAATTCAAGCTGGTGAATTTAATGATGAACAGATGTTGGTACCTGTTCTTTACATCATGGGTAGAATTCAAGTACGAGAGAAAGATCAAGGAGAAATGGCTAAAATTATTTCGGATGACATTAAGTCATACGGTCACACAAACAAATGTGAGCCAGTTTTGATTTATGGTGGTATTGGTAAAAACGGAGAAGACATTATTGGTGATGGTAATACCACCGTAGAAGGTGCCCATAGAGCTGGTGCTAGGACTCTCCCCACCATTCGTATCCCTAATGCGGAATTGGTTGGTTGGGGTGAAGGTGAGTTTCGCGCCCTTTCCAACATGATGAATCGTCCGCCAGAAACGAGGAAGAAGCACGCCGAAAAGGAAGATGGAGTCAAGTATGTGGTGGACCTTTACAAGAGCGACAAGGTATGGGATTCACCTGACACAAGGAGGTTTCTGAGAAATGAAATGCGATATACTGGTAAAGAAACTTCCAAAATCATGAATGGCGCACGGGCTGAAATTGAAAAGCTCGACCACGAAAAAACAAGCAGTGTCATTTGGATGGATATGTCTCCAACTGGTAAATATCATTACGTAGCTCAAGAAAAGGCGGCTGAGCTTAATCCCGGCCAGACATATGAGACAAAAATTTGGTCATCTGTAAAGTTTAATTTTGACCAAACTGTCAATGCATTGATGTCTGCTACTGTAGTAGACCCCCATAGTATGGAAAAGCACGGTCATGAATATGGTAGGTGTGCTCCATATCGTACAGATCCATCCTCGCCATGGCCTCATGATGGATCTGAACCAATTCTATATAATTGGGATACATTTAACATTATAGTGTATCACAAAGACCCTCGAGCAAAAAAAGATTGGGATGAAAGGCTACGGGATGATGTAGAGAACAAACTAAATACGTTTGTCAGACCCATTGTTCCCGATATTAAAATCGTTGTTCACGAAATGGAAATGGAAT
>Ga0209631_10004454_pt1 | contig 15474 bp, 14 predicted proteins | sample COG_08_FD_184752 | JGI IMG/M metagenome (GOLD analysis project Ga0209631, IMG submission 184752) | Pelagic Microbial community sample from North Sea - COGITO 998_met_08 (SPAdes) (version 2) | ecosystem: Environmental > Aquatic > Marine > Neritic zone/Coastal water | place: Helgoland, sampling...
CGCAGTAAGATTATTACAAACCATAATTTATTGTTTTTCTTGCTTATGGTTAATGAGATCTATTTACTTAATTACAAATAATAAAAGAACTATGCTAATAATAGGGTTAATTTTAGCCTTCTCTCCCTTACTTATAGCATGGCCGAGATATCTTCAAACAGAAACTTTATCTTTAGCAGCTACAATTTATTTAATAGCAGAACTATTAATATCTCTTAATATAAAATACATTAGAATTATTCCAATTGGTCTTGCTTTGATTTTTGCAACTTGGATTAGACTTGATAATATATTCCTAACAGTTCCTGTAGCCGTAACAGTTTTATATATTCATGGATTTAAATTAGGCATTATGAAGGGTATTTTAATAGCTCTAATTCTCTCATCAACTTGGGGCGGCTGGACCATAAGAAATATAATAGTTGATTTACCAAGTTTAATACCTACTGATATGATAATGCCAGATGGAAGTAGGTCCCCAACTGGTTATTTAAAATGGACAAAAACATGGATTACCCATGAATATGAGAGGCCTGGTGCTTTATGGGGAATAAATAGAAAAAATTATAGCGGAATAACTATCCCAGAACGGGCTTATGCAGAAAATGAGGAAAAATTAAAAATAGAAAAACTAGTTGAAAAATTAAAATCTATAAATAAGCAAGATTTTCCTATAAAAATAGATAATCAATTTAGAGAAATAGCAGACTATAAAATTCAGAACAAGCCAATTCAATATTGGTTAATTTATCCATCTATAAGACTTGTCAGAATGTGGACAAACCCTTTTTCTAGTTTTGGTTGGCCGAATGAAATGCCTGATAGAGGACTAAGTAAAAATGAGAGATTAGCCGCAGCTAAAGGAAATATTAATATTCTTTTAGAAAAAGCATTAGCTTTCCCCTATCATGCTATTTCTAAAGGATTCAATGCATTATATAGGTTTATATTAATGCTTTTACTAATATATAGCCTATTAAATATATATAAAAGAAAAATAAAGGAGCCCGTTTTTGCCTTTAGCCTAATAACTATGTCTTATGTTATATCAAGAACGATATTTTTTAGTTTAAATTCTAATTTTGAAACAAGATATATGTTAACTTGCATGCCATTCATAGAAATATTAGTTTGTTTAACTATATTATCTATTTTTAATAAAAAGAAAAAATCTACTAACACTAATTCCTTGTAAATAAAGAAGAATTGGTAAATATGGCATACAATATTTGGGAGAAACAGTGGGACCAGTAATTAAAGAAAAATACATAATTATTGATATAGATAAAAAAGATATAAATAAATTTGACTTAGTCAAAACATAAAAACCCATCAATATAGAGTAAATGCAAAATAATGAGCCAGTGAAAGATAATAATAAAACTATTAAATAGGAAAAATACTCTTTATTAGAAAATAGTGTTTCTGCCCATTTAGTTATATTGCCTTCCGTTGCAAAAGAAGGATGAGATAAACTTCGTACTCTATAATCAATTAAAATTGGAGAGCTAATTACGTTTATAATAGAAGACCTAAACCAAGCATAAGTGATGTTATATATGTTTTCTTGTTTTAATATATTAATTGATGCATTAATTCTTCTTTTACTATCTTTAAAGGGTTCTCCTGTTACTCCTCCCAGTTTATCGATTTCCATATTAACTAAATTAACAGCAGAGTTTCTATCCATGTCTTTACTAACTAATAAAACACCAGGCACCATCCAATATGCCATATGGGATCCACCTTGAGATGTCAAAGAATATGAATCATATTCAATAATATTATTAATAATTCTATTAGAAACTGGCGCTAAAGCCATAAGTAAAAATATGCTTAAAGTAGAAAAGCATTTTATATAATTGTTACCACTTTTTTTAATAATCAAAAAAATTATAGGTAAAGATATAAATATTAAAGGAAAAGTGGTGGCTCTTATAAAAGTTGATAAACCTAAAAATAACCCTGCTAAATATACATACTTTTTTGAATTTGGAAAACGCCAATACTTTAATAAGAAAAATAAACTAAAAGTAAAAAGAAAAAGAAATAATGTATCGGAAAGAATTTGTGCACTAATGATAATCATTAAAGGAGAAAAAATAGCAAAAACCCCAGTAAGTAATTCATATTTTTTATTCAATAAGCCTGCACATAGGAATATTATTACGCAAGTAACTGAGTCTAATAATGATTGCAATACTAAAACAAAAAACAGGCTATCATTAGTTAACCATTGTAAAAAACCAAAAAATAAAAATGCACCAGGCATCCTTTCAGTTAACACAAAAGATGATAATTCATTCCAAGGTAAGTAAGCCCCTTTTAAAGACCAACCCCAATAAAATTTTTGATCTTCAATAAGATAAGTATCTATATTTAGATCTAAAAATAATAAATTTACAAATCTTACTGTAAAAGCTAATAAAAATATTAACCCACCAAGCTTCATATTTAGGTTGCCTTTAATTTAAAAAATGCAAAAATCACCATTTTAATTAAAAGAAAACCATGACTAAATCTTGAAATCTGAGTTTCTCCATATTCTCTAGCTCTATACCTTATAGGGACCTCTAACATTTTTAAATTTAATCTTGCAGCTCCAAAAATTATAAAAAAATCACCAAATGGATCAAAATCACCTAAATCTTTATTTCTTTTTCGTGCCTTTTCGTAATGGGTTTTTCTAATTACTTTGGTCCCACATAAAGTGTCAGTATATCTCTGACCTAGAAGCCATGTAAATAATATAGAAAACATTTTATTAGCAATATAATTTAAAAATCGCATAGCCTCATTTTCCATAGGATAAATTAACCTAGAACCATTTACATATTCAGCATCGCCGTTACTAATTTTATTCCAGAATTTAGGAATATCCTCTGGTGGCACAGTTAAATCACCATCTAGTATTATTAAAACGTCATTTGTTGCTTTGTCAAAAGCTTGAAAAACAGCATCAGCTTTTCCTTTTCCTTTTTGTTGAATTGCAACCATTTTAAAACCTTTAGCTATAAAGATTGGATCCAAAATTACTTTATTGACTTCTTCCCAAGTGCCATCATGGGAGTGCCCTTCAACAAAAATAATCTCAATATTTTCGGTAAAAATAGGTAATCTTTCTAATGCATTCCTTATATTGCCTTTTTCATTTCTGCATGGAATTATTACACTTGCCGAACGAGGTAAATTTGATGAAACAGAGTGTAACGAGCGAGAAATAACATAATTTCTAACACATAAATAAGACACTAGAGGAATACATGATATAAATCTATTAATTAATCTGCCTATCCCCAGAAAAGAAAAAGGAAAAATAATTTTTTTTTGTTTTTTGACAGTTTCAAATCCTGCAGAGCTCATTAAAGAAGAGATATCTGATTCATTTAAAAGGGCCTTAGTTAATTCAGGCATTTTAAGTTTGAGCCATGCTGCAAGATTCAAAACTGGCTCCCAAATAGGAGAATAATAAGCAATAATAATTCTAGTATCTGCATTACAAAATTTATGAAAGCTTTTTAAAGTACCTTCAATGTCGCTCAAATAGCCAATTGTGTCTGATAAAATAATAAAATCAAAAACTTCATTTATATCTTTAATACTATTTTCGTCTTCAATATCTGCTTCAATAAAAGTTAATTTTTTATTTTTTTCTTTTGCTTTGGTTATCATCTCTCTACTTATATCAATACCTAGGCCATAAGAGGGTTTTAATGAACTCAAGAGATTCCCGTTACCACAACCAATTTCTAAAACCTTAGATTCGGAAGGTATTAATTCTTTCATACAACGTATGTCTTCAGAATAAAAACCTTTAGATTTTTTAATCCATATATCTCTCGAAGACGCTAATTTATCAAAGTGATTTTTGATGATATTTTTATTTTTAATCATAGTTTTCCTATAGTCATAATGACCAATACTTAATATTATTTTTAGATAATTTATTTTTAAATTTACCTGTAATATCAAATATAGTGGATGATTTTTTAGTGTATTTTAAAATATTTATATTATTTCTATATATAAAATTATGTGCAACCGCTATAATTATATAATCATATTTCCCAGATAATTTAGATAGTGTAATTCCAAAATCACTTTGTACTTCCTTTGAATTCACAACAGGGTCATGTATATCAATTTTATATTTTTTATCAATAAATAGTTGAGCAAGTTCAGCTGACTTAGAGTTCCTAATATCTGGAACATTTTCTTTAAAAGAAATACCTATTTGTAATATTCTAGAACCTTTTTTGATTTGTTTTTCAATTTCTTTAAATACTATACCTGTCATGCTATCATTTAATCTTCTACCAGATAAAATTACATCTGAGCTTGAATTCAGATTTTTTGCAATATGTGCTAAATAATATGGATCTACTCCAATACAATGTCCACCTACTAAACCTGGTTGAAAAGGTAAAAAATTCCATTTTGTTTTTGCTGCATCTAAAACATCATATACAGATATATTCAATTTTTGACACAAAAGAGAGACTTCATTAATAAAAGCTATATTTATATCGCGTTGTGCATTTTCTATAGCTTTAGCTGTTTCAGCAACTTCTATACTTTTAGCATAGAAAACTCCTGCAGTAATTATAGTTTCATAAATTTTACCAATAATTTTTGTAATTTTATTATTACTTCCAGAAATAACTTTTATAATTTTATCTAATGAATGTTTATTATCTCCTGGGTTAATTCTTTCAGGACTATATCCTAAATAAAACCCCTCATTTAAATTAAATTTAGATTCTTTTGCAATAATAGGCGCACAAATATTTTTCGTTACCCCCGGATATACCGTACTTTCAAATATTATTATTGCTCCCTTATGAATATTTTTACCAACTAGCTTACATGCGTTTTTTAACAAAGATAAGTCAGGTAATTTATTTTTTTTAACAGGAGTTGGAACTGTAATAATATATATGCATTTATTAGATATCATAGATTTATCGCATGTAAATACTAGATTTTTTGCTTTCCTTAATATATTTTTTTTAATTTCTTTTGTAGAATCATTGCAGTCTTTTAGTTCTTTTATTCTATCAATTGAAATATCATAGCCAATTACTTTAAAATTAGCTGCAAGTTTTACAGCTAGCGGCAAACCAACATAACCTAAACCTATTACAACAATTTCTTTATTAAAATAATTCATAATTTTTTTATAATCCTATATTTTATGAAAAAATGTTTATATTAAAAATCCTGATATACAAATAAAGTGTTTTTTATTACTTTATCTTCTGACATATCACTTTCTACTAATTTCCTACTATTTTTGCCATAACTTTTTCTTACTTGATGGTTTTTAGATAAATACAATATTGCTTTAACCATAGCATCTATATCTTCTGGTAAAAATACTTCTGCATTTATTGAATTTACAGCTATTTCTCTACTGCCTGGTACATCAGAAGATATAATTGCTCTTCCCGCAGCTGCTGCTTCTAATAAACTTTTTGGTAAGCCCTCTCTTTTACTTGGTAGTATTGCGATATGTGATATCTTCCATATCTCTCTAATATCTTTTACTTCACCAATAAACTCTATATTATTTTTATTATTATCTCTAATAAACTGATCGCTTATAGGTCTGATATTATTTCTATCCACACTACCTACTAATAATAATTTAATATTTTTATTAATTTTATATACCAACTTAAATGCTTCTACTAAGTTTTCTATACCTTTATCCTGAATAATACGCCCAACATAACTTATTATGATTGGTGGGGAATTCGGCTCTGCTTGTGACTTATGATAATTAATATCTATTCCTGAACCTCTGATTAAATAAATTTTATTTAATGAGCATAATAAAACTTTACTAACAAAGTGTTTATCATCTTTGTTCTGCACTATCACTTTAACATTCTTTTTTTTAAAACATATAATTAAGAAAATGTTTATAAAGAATCTAATTAATTTATTTCTTATATTTTTAGATATAAATAAAGTACCTAAACCTGTTATAGCAGCTACAAATCGAATTTTGTTATTAAAAATTGTAGCTAAAAGACCAAGAATTATAGATTGCATCGATACCGCATGTATAATATTTGCTTTTGATTTTCTAATGACTTTATTAATTTCTATTATATTTTTTAAAAACATAAAGATAGAAAAATAACCCCTATGAAGTTTTAAATTAAAACATTTAAAACCATATTCTTTTATTATATTTAGTTTTCCTGTGTCTTTACACGCTATAGAAACATCGTATCCATTTTTCTTACATGCTAATGCAATTGGTAATCTATGTGATAAAAAATACCAATCTTCAGTTACTAAAAATATTATTTTTTTATTCATTTAAATCACAAACATTAAATTAAAATATGGCCTAATAGAAAATACTGAATAAGTCCATAATATTCATATAAAGCTTTATTAAAAACAATAAGTGATTTAGAGTTTGGAATAAATTTGTAAAAATTTAATTTATCAAATGTTGCGTAATCATATACTTTAATTTTATAATTTTGAGATTTAAAAGTTAGAGCACTTCTTAAATTATGAAATTTCGAAGTTATAAGTATAAAATTATCGTTTTTACTCAAATTATTCTCTAACAAAATTTTTTCTAAGTTCAATGCAGATTCATATGTATTTTTACTTTTTTGCTCTAAAATAATATTTTTATTATCTATAAAATTAGAAACTATTAGTGATTCTGCTGGATTTTCTTTTATGCTATTGCCACCTGTAATTATTAGAGGAATGTTCAATTTCTTTGATAAATTGCTACCCAGTGCAGCTCGGTTTATAGAATTACTTGAAGGATGCCAATTTCCATTAATATCTTTATATATACCTCCCGTTAAGACTATTATTGCAGCAAAGTTATAATCATCTGTAAATTTACTTGAGCCTTTACTCAACGGAAAACTAAAGATATCTGTAGTTATAGGTACAGAGATTATAAATAATAATATAAATATAGCCTTAAAATAAAAATAAATTTTATCTTTTAAGTTAAATATTATTATAAAAAGCATAAACCATATTATTGGTAGGGGAAAAAAAGCTACATTATATAATATATCTTTCAAATTATAATTTCCCTCTAGATTCCATCCATTGTTTATAGGCAACTAAGGTCCATAATTGCCAAGATGTGTCTCTTTTATTTGAGTATAATCCTTGCTTCCATTCTTCAATAATGCGTGAATCAATAATTCCTAATTTATCTAAATTTATTTTTGAGCTACTATCTTCAACTAATTTTTTTAAATCATTACGTAACCAATCTGCTATAGGCACTTCAAATCCTTTTTTTCTTAAATTCAATGACCATTTAGGTAACCTATTTTTAAATGCATCCTTTAATAAAATTTTACCCTTAAAATTTCCTATTTTAAATTTTCCCGGTATAGAAAATACACACTCCACTAAATCTTTATCTAATAACGGAGATCTTACTTCTAAACTATTTGCCATACTCATTCTATCTACTTTAACAAGCATATCTCCAGTAAGAGAAAAACCTAAATCTCCTGCTAACATAGCATTTATAGGATCATTGAAAGGTTTTCTATATTGCTCTAATAAATCTTTTGTAAATTCTATATTATTTCCAAATAATTTTTTTATTGTATTTTCGTTTATTTGCTCTAGCCACCCTGCTTGCCTTTCAGAGGGATTTTTGGAACTATTCATTAAAAGCCTTCTAATTCTTCTAGAAATTTCTCCATAACTAGTATTTTTATTTTCTATTAGTAAACTAATTATTAGGTCTCTTAAATATTTAGGAATAAAGTAAGGTAATTTTGACCATTTTTCACCTAAGTGCTTTCTATAGCCAGCAAATACTTCATCACCACCATCTCCTGATAAAACTACTTTTAATTTAGAACTAACCTGATTTGCTAACATGTAAAATGGTATTGCACTTGTATCTGCAAATGGTTCATCACTAGCGTTAAATATTTCTGGGAGTTTTTTAATTGTCATCTTTTCATTAATTTCGAAGGTATAGCTTTTCATTCCAAAATATTTTGCTAAGCGACTAGCCTGAGGACGTTCTTCATAATAATCAGAAGAGTTTTCAAAACCCATTGTAAAACAAGGTAATGAATAACCTTGTTCTGCCAATGAAGAAACAATTAGACTAGAATCCAGGCCTCCAGATAGAAAAACTCCAACATCGACATCAGAGACTAGGCGTCGCTTAACGGCTTGATCAAAAAGTTCTGTAATATTATTTTTAAATCTTATTTTATTTAGACCATCAAAAGAAGAATTATACAAATTATACCATTTTTTTATAGATACCTCTTGTTTTGTAAATTTAAGTATATTGCCAGCAGATAGTTTGAAAACGTTTTTATATATTGTTAAGGGATCATGTATGAATCTTAGCTTAAATAAACTTTCAACAGCTAAAGGGTTTATTTCCCCACAATCAACAATTTTTTCTAAACTATTTAAATCAGAAGCAAAAAAAATATTTCTGTTTTTAATTAAATATAATAATGGTTTTTTACCGTAAGGATCACGTATTAGAACTAGATTTTTATTTTGTTTATCCCATATAGCAAAAGCAAACATTCCGTTTATATGATTTAAGCATTGCTCCCCCCAATTATCCCATGCAGCCAACAATACTTCAGTATCAGAATTAGAAAAAAATTCATATCCAGCTTTTTGTAATTCATTTTTTAATTCTTTAAAGTTATATATTTCTCCATTATAAACAATAGTTTTGCCATACTTAGTCATAGGTTGTTTACCACTATCAGAGGTATCAATAATACTTAACCTAGCATGGACTAAATACGAATAATCATCTTTATATATCCCCTTTTGGTCAGGGCCTCTATTATGTAAACTTTCTAATGAAGCTAACATTCTTTTATCTAAATCATCATTAACATCAAGATGATTTAAATCTATAACGCCTGCAAAACCACACATGATCTATTTATCTACAATCTCAGAATACAATTTATTATACGATGCTATCATCTTATTTTGGGAAAAATTATTTAATATTCTAATTCTCGCTAGTTTTTTTTGATTTTCAAAACTGTCATTATCCAGTTTAAGTATATCTGCAATAGCTCTATATAGTTCTTTTATACTTTTAGGCTTTATAAGCCTTCCTATATCTCCAAGTATATGTGGTGCATCTCCAACTTTAGTTGCTATAGGAATTAATTTACTGGACATTCCTTCTGCCAAAGCATTGGAAAAACCTTCTCCAAAAGCAGATGATGATACAATAATATCACTGGCTGAATAAATATGCTCAATATCTTTACGCGAGCCTAATGTTATCATGTTATTCACATTTTTTATTTTCTCTGTACCTAAGCCAGCCAACAATAAAATAACTGAAGGAAATTTCTTTTTTAACTTCTTAAATGTTTTAATTAGGGTATTATGATCTTTCATTGGATCATTTCTTCCGACACATAACAATACTTTTGCAGTTTTAGAAATTTTATATCTAGTTCTGAAATTATTTCTAATTTTTTCATTATAAAGAAATCTACTAGTATCTATTCCATTATGAATAACAATATGTTTATTTTTGAAACCTAAATTTTTATGAAAATTTAAACCTGCTTCAGAATTATTTACGATAATCTCAGGTATATAAGAACAAAATTTGCAACACTTAATAACTATTTTTAATAACATAGAATAATGTGAAGTATCCATATTAGAACAACGTAATCCCCAAATTAATGGAATATTATTTTTGATTCTCATTAACTTAATCAAAGCCAATATTAAACTAGAATGATACATCCATGTATTAATAATATCAGGCTTATTATTTTTGATAATTTTATTTAATTTATATAGATTAATTATAAAAGAAAATAATTTTTTGGTTTTTAAATCAAATATTTGAATTTTATTATTATTAATTTCATTTTCAAATGCATTTCCTGAAATTAATTGACATATTACATGATTATCATTTTGTTTAACGAGTTCTATTAATTGTCTCTCAGCACCACCTTGCTGCAAACTAGAAATTAAATGTAAAACTCTAATTTGTTCTGTTCTCATAAAATATCTTTTCAATAAAATTAGAAACCTTTTTACTATATTGCGACTGAGAATTGTAATTTTTTATTAGTGGATTTCTTAGTATAGGATTCTTATGGTCTTTTCTTTCGCATAACTTTAATATTAAATCAGCCATATCCCCTATTTTTTTACATAATAATAAGTCATTTTTTAAAATATTGTATTTTAAATCTTCTAATCCTGATATTGCTTTCATTGTGATGACTGGGGTTCCTAATGCTAAAGACTCTAATACTACATTTGGAAGTCCCTCCCACCTAGATGGCAAAACAAAATAATCTGCCCCTGCCATATAAGCATAAGGACTATCTAAATGTCCTAAAAAGCTTATTTTATCACTTATTTTATACTTTTTTATTATCTTTTCTAAATGAGACCTTTCTGTACCCTCTCCAATAATTGTTAAATGAATATTTTTTATATTTTTAAGTATGGGTATTAAACGATCTAAACCTTTTTGGTAAACTAATCTACCTACAAATACTAATCTCAAACCCTTACCTCCAAATCTATTAACTTTTTTTATATTTCTTATTTTTTTTGTATTTATAGGATTAGATATAATAGCTATTTTTTTCGCTATTATACCTTTATCTAATAATTCATTTTTCATTGAAGAAGAACTAGCTATTATTCCATCTATTGATGGCATAAAATTATTATATAACTTACGAATTATATAAGAATTAGAAGTATGTAATAATGAAATAGAGGGCATATTAGGCTCTCTAGCAATTATTGTCATTTGAGGAAAAAATATTTTCTTAATAATTAATAAAAATATAGTCATATGTGGAAAAGTAGAGAATATCACTTTTGGTTTTTTTTTATATATAACTTTAACTAAATTAATTAAAGCATATCTAAATTTTAAAGCATTTAAATTTATTATTTTCTTCTTTGCTATATTACATTTCAGTGGACCATATGTATTCTGCATTACTAAAAAATAATTAAAATTACTTTTATCCATATTTTCTATTAAACTAATGGTAACTCTTTCGGCCCCCCCACTAGCAAAGGATGGCAATAATATAAAGATAGTAAGTCTTTTCATTTTATTATATTTACTAATACCCACATATTGTTATCTTCATGTGATAAAGAGAAACCATTTTTTAAAAAAAAATTATATGATCTTCTGTTACTTTTTTTTATAATTGCTCTAAAAGAATAAAAATTAACTTTATTAATAGCTAAATTTAAAGCTTTACTAGCAACTCCTTTTTTTCTTTCATGTTTTGTAAGATAAATATCTACATCAAAATAATTATCTATTTTCTTCTGGAACCTTATCTGCCCTATAGGTATTTTGTTTTTATTTTCTATAATCCAAATACTTGTATTAGGATCATTCATTCTTTCACTAAACCATTTACTATGGGCACTAAAATTTATTTTTTTTTGATTTTCTATTTTTACTGATAAAGAATCTGTCTTGTTTACCCAATTAAATAACTGAGTACTATCTTCCAATTTAATTTTTCTAATATTCATAGATTATTTTTATTCATGATTCTGTTAACATCTCTTTCTATCTTAGATAGTCTTCCTGACTTTTTTGCTGCATTAACATCATTATGATTATCTATTTCAATCCAGTCACCATTAATAGGAATTTCTTTTATTTTTAAGTCATCATTAATTAAATATTGCAAAAAATCAGTTAAATATGCTTTTCGTGCAATGTGATTTGTTTTTTGATTTTCACAATAATCAATTAATTTATCTTTAAATAATAATCTATCCTTTCCTGATACCTTAAAAAAACCAATATACTGACCTTGTATTTTAGAAATTTCATTAACTTTTTTTCCTATATCTAATATAAACCCATCTTTAGAAACCTCTAAGGATTCAGCATCAATTAAGGGATCATCAAAACGTAATTGCCAGTATTCTAACCAATCTTTATCAATAATTAGCCCAATTCCTTTATCAAAGGATTTTAGTTTTTTTACTAATAGTGAATTTATTAAAATATCACTATAACAAACTATAAAATCTTCATTCATATAATCAGAAGCTTGATATAAAGACCATAACATATTTGTTTCTTTATATTCAGAGTTATAAATCATTGGTAAATTTAAAAAATGTAATTTTTCTTTTTCAAAGCCAGAAACAAGAATTGGGTTAAGATTAGCATATTTAAAAAATATCAAATTTCTCTCAATAAGACTTAAGCCATTTATTTCAAACAAACATTTAGGTTTATTATTATTATGTTTACCTAATCTTGTTCCCCTACCAGCTGCTAATATTATTATATTCATTTTATGCCTAAAAATTTTCTAAATAATTCTATATCTAGATCAGAAAATTTATCCTCTCTCTCTGGATGCCACATGATACCTAACATTTTCTGATTATCATGAAACATTTGCTCCACTGTATTTAAATACTTCACATTAATTTTAAAGCCTGTAGGTACATCAGCATCCATTACACCATAGTCGTGATAAGAATTGACTTCTCTAATTATATTTTTTTCTAATACAGGGCAATGATAATCTAAAACATGTCTGGTCTTTACATGTTTTTCAACTCGAGATAGTTGGCTACCAAAATACATAGCTAGCGCTTGCATTCCTCGGCAGATTCCAATTAGTGGTATATTTATTTCTAATGAATATTTAATTAGTCTCTTCTCTATAATCTCCCTATCTAAATCTATATTATTAGTATTTTCTTTAAGTAAATTTTTATTATAAAAATCCTTAGATAAATTTCCTCCACCAGATAGAATTATTGCTTTTATATATTTTTCTCTTATCATTTGATCCGCAAGACTAACACTAGTTAGAGGAATTAAAGTAAAACCTGTAGCTTCTGCAAAATCTTGCCATCTTACATTTAAATAATGTCCTTTTTCAGAATAGTTAGGATGATTAATATTTTGAACGGTAATACCTACATACATTTATTTTTTTCCTTTAAAATAGCTAAATGTTTTAATAGTGGATGAATGATATAATAATCTTCACCATCTATTCCTTCTTGTACTATAGGTTTTTTATTTTTACTTGATAATAGTTTGATTGCATCAATTAAAACTACAGCTCTAAGTAACGGATCGAATATTAAATCAATTAATTCAGGATCAAAATTAAAATCAAACTCTTTAAAATAAACTATATCACCAGTATCTATACCTTCATTTATCATAATTGCACTTGCTGCAACTTTATTTTCTTCTAGCAATGAATAATACAATGTTGTGCTTCCCCTATATTCCGGAAGTTTTCCGCTATGAACATGCATAAAAGATTTTTTTAAACCTAATATTTTGGATTTTAAAATTTGACCAGCATAAACAGATACAATACATAACTTTGTATCACTTTTTAACAAAACCTCATATAACTCTTCTGAATTTATATCTGGAGAATTAATAATTGTATAAGGTATGTCTAATTTAGATAATGATCTAACTAAATCTTCATTAATATTTAATGTAGCTAATTGAAATGAATATATATTATTATTTTTATTAGAGTTTATATATTTTTTTTTTATCTTACCTAGTTTCTTTTTATTTTTATCATTAAGAATAAAAACTTCTTTAGGCATTATATCTTGAGATATTAAAGTCTGAATATATGCTTGAGACCTTGCGGTATTTGCTAATATTAAGCTAAATTTCATTTAAACTCCTAAAATATCTTCTTCTACACTTGAATAAATTTTCAATTCTATTGATATTGCACACAATAATAATTCAACATTTATAAAATTCATATTATAAAACCTATATATTAATAAATCATTCAGCTTTAAAAGTGTGTTAAAATATTTAAGTGACTTAAAAGAGATAAAATACTTAATAATAATAAAAGAGAAAAGAAAATGAAATATTTCATCTATTTCATTAGATATGAATGACGCATCGAAAGAATTCTGTATTTCTGTAGAAAAATTTTTTTTTGTTTCAAATATTTTTACTAAATTATCTAATTTTAATTTATTCAAAGATTGATTATTTTTAGCTTTAATATAGAGAGAACTTAAATCATTAATAGCCTCAGTTAAGTCTGAGTTGGTTATTTCTTTGTCAAAAATTATAAATCTATCATATATAATATTGCAAAAAATAGACATTATCTCATCTTTTTTTATATGACTATAATTAGAAAGTTTTAATAATTTATTAGTAGTTTCTAACTCTTCTTCTGTTCTATTTATTTTTTTTAAACATTTTATCAGTACATCATTTCTACTTTTTTTATAAGCCTCAATAAACTCCTTACCATTATAGTCTGAGTACATATAAAGCTGTCTATTTTCAGAAGGGTTTTCATAAATATATTTATAATTCATTTTAAATTTACTAAAATAGAATTTGCTATTTTATATCCTTCTTCAATAAATATTTTTTTTGATTTAATATTATTAATCACATAATCTGAATTACTTGGCTGATCAAATTTAATATCTTTTCCCACTACATTTTCTATTAAGCCATTATCATATTTTTTATATAAATCCCTGTACCCTCTTTCTTCTATTAATTCTATAGGTGTATTGACAAATATTTCTTTATAAGATGAAAAATTCTTTCTGCACCAATTTCTGTCCTTTTCTGATATTGACAAAATTGCACAAACTACATGAATTCGATTTTTATCTAATAGTTTACATAACTCTCTAATCCTTGATGCATTTTTGAGTCTATCGTCTAAACTATAACCTAAATCATCTCCAAATATCCTTCTTATTTCATCACCATCCAATAAAACTGTGGGAAGTTTATTATTTATAAATTTTTCATAAATAATATTTGAAATTGTTGATTTTCCAGATCCTGCTAGACCAATTGACCAAATAACCATTATCTTTCCTTAAATTGGTTGAATTAATGATGACGAACAATTTAAACGCAATTGCTTAAATTTTTTCATATGTTCAAATAATTCTTCGCCACAACCTATAGCAGCAGGAATATTTAATTCTGCACATCTAATTGCCATATGAGAATTTGCCCCACCATATTTTGTTAATAAACCCTTAAATTTCGTAGTAAAAAGCCAGTCATATCCAGGATCTGCGCTTTCAATTAATACAATTTTGTTATCTAAAATAGATTTATCTTCAAAACTTTGAATGTACTTGATTTCAGCTTCAATAATTTTATTAGTTATAAAATTAGGTGACGATACTTGAAAAGGTATTACAACAGCATGATTAGCATCCATAATTAATTGGGGAAGCTTTATAGAAGTATTAATTTTATGTTGTTTTTTATTTATTTTTATTAGGCTTAATATTTCCTTTTTATTTTCTTTATAATCACCTTTTTCTATTAATGCTAATCTTTCTATTGATAAATATGACAAATCATCAATAGAAATAGAATAAATTTTAGAAATTTCTTTTACTCGTTCAAAAATAAGATCTATTACTTTGGTAAAA
>Ga0209631_10004455_pt1 | contig 15473 bp, 7 predicted proteins | sample COG_08_FD_184752 | JGI IMG/M metagenome (GOLD analysis project Ga0209631, IMG submission 184752) | Pelagic Microbial community sample from North Sea - COGITO 998_met_08 (SPAdes) (version 2) | ecosystem: Environmental > Aquatic > Marine > Neritic zone/Coastal water | place: Helgoland, sampling...
CGTCGCGATCTCGAGTTATACGTCGCGGGTAAAGGCGACGGGGGACGAATGAGCCGCGATCGGGCCGGTCTCGTGCCCCCACGTGCGCGCGTGCACGCCCGGGGGAAGCAAAAAAAGCCCACGCTGGCGTAAACGTCACAAAACGGAGGTAACAGCGCCGAGTTGACACGACGCACCTCGGCGGCGACTGTGGCGAAGTTGCCGCTGTGGCCGGTGTGCTCGGCCAGCACGGTGGTGCCGCGGGCCACGAAGGCGTAGATGAGCGGCATGTTGAAGTCTTCACTTGCTTCTCCAAACACGCGCCCGCGCCCTCCCGACTTCTGACCCGTGTCATTATTCTTCACACGGCGTTTGAAGTTGTTGCCGAGTCCTGTTTGTTGAGAACTTCGAAGCGACGAAAAAAAACATCGAACGGTTTAATTTTGGGTGTAAAACCCGTTGGTTTTTCCCACACGGTCACAGACTGTTTGTCACTCAAATCTTTTTATTTTTTGCCAGCGTGGAGGCCTTTCGGCCACGGATCTGACTCGGATTCCGCCTAAACCGCTTATTTCGGATTTGATTGCCCCTCCGAGTCTAATTACCCAGCCCGCGCCACATACAACGCGAAATTGTTTATCCACCGGTTCGTGGGCATACCCTAATAACAATTTTCAAACGGCGAGCGAGCACTCTCGGGTACGCCCACTGACCGGCCGCTCGGTCCCACGGCACCCATCGGAGGGGCGCGTGAACATCGTTCGACCGCTCGTGAGGTGTCTCGAGCATTCGAACGGTCTCCGGTCGCACAGACGAGCGTGACCAGGTCCTCCGTGGAGACACTCTGAACGTCAAATCTCCCGAAAGCATCCTAACTTCTCCCCGACCGTCGGGTAGATCACCGTCTCGTCGCCGTCCGTTGGCCCGTCCCGTGAGTGGACGCGGACGCGATGGTACCCTCGATAGTACCCTCGGTGGATGCGTCCATCGCCGCGGCCGCCGGTAGGGGCCGCGGCGCCATCGACGCTAACCGAGGGCGATCACCCTCGCCCGTCGCGCGAACGCCGACGCGTCGAGGCGGTGGCACCGCCGGGCGAGTCGCGACGAACGCGTCCGCGCGTCTCGGCCCGACGATCGACCGCGTCCACTACGATGGACGCGAGGGAGGCATCGAAGGAAGCAACACCGCGGCGGTGCCCGGCATGCGCCGCGGCGCCCGCCCCGCGCGCGCCTTCGAACTCGCGTCCAACGCGCCCGCCCCGCGCGGACGCCGGGGATCCGCCTCTTTGCGAACCAACGCGGCGGACCCGGGCGGATCCGAGGTGATGAAATCCGTCGCCGAGCGCGTCAAAGCCGCGCGCGAGCTCGCCAAGCGCCTCGCCGACCAGGAGGCATCCCTCGGCGGCGGCGACGTCGCCGCCCCCGCGCCCCCGCAGGCCGATCCCCCGCAGGCCACGCCCCCACCCCCCGACGCCCTCGCCAACGCCGCGACGGATCTCGAGGACACGGTCGAGGCGCAGCGACTGGCGCAGGGCATGATACGTGACAACGCGGGAGACATCGACGCCGCCGCCGCGGCAGCCACCGCCGAGGCCAACAAGGCTGCCGCCGAGCTCGCGCAGGCTGAGGCTGAGGCGCAGGCTTACGCCGCTCGAGCCGTCAGCGACATGGACGAGGCGGTGACGCGCATTCGACAAGAGGCGGCGAAACGAGTCGCCGCCGCGGAGCGCGAGCTGGAACGCGAGCGCGAGGCCAACAAGCGCGCGCTGGTGGACGCCACGACGCGCGCGCAGACCTTACAGACCACGCTGGAGCAGGTCAAGGCGGAGAGCGACTCGAGGGTTCAATCGGCGGAGTCCGCGAGGGCCGAAGCGGAGGCGGCGTCCGAGACGGCTCGACTCGAACTCGCGCGAATCACCGCGGATACCAGCGCGAAGGTGGCCACCGCGGAGGAAGCCGCGCGTGTGGGCATCGCCGACGCGACCGCCGCGCGCGACGCCGCGCTCGCGCAGCTCGAGGAGGTTCGCAAGCAAGCGGACAACGACGTCGGCGCCGCGAAGATGGTCCAAGAAGAGATCACCCGCCAGGAGGTTGAAAACGCGGAGCGAGCCGCGGAAACTGCGATCAACGAAGCGGAGGAACGCGCGAAACGCGCGGAACTCGACGCGTCGAAGCGCATACTCGAGGCGGAGACACGGCTCCAAAAAGAGGTGAGCGCCGCGCGGCAAGGTGCCGAAGGCGCAAGGGAATCCGCGGAGGATACCCTCGCCGAGGAACTCGCTAAAACGGAAGCAGCGCTCGACGCCGCGGAGGAACTTTCAGCGATTGAAGTCACCGCCGCGCGCGAAGAAGCCGCCGCGAAGATCGCCGTGAAGGATGCCGAGATGGCCAAGGCGATCGCCGAGGTTGAGCGCAAGATGGAGGAGGAGGTATCCGCCGCGCGGGCCAAGGCGAAGCGCGAGGTGGACGAAGCCATGACCAAGGCGAGGGAGGAGGTCGCCGCCGCGCAGGAGGAAGCCCTCGAGGCGGCCCGTACCTCCGAGGCGATCCAGGCTGCCAAGGATGCCGTCGCGCAGGCTGTGCAGACTGCCGAGGCGGACGTCGTGAGCGCCAAGAAGAAGGCGTCAGTCTCCGAGAAGGAGATTGAGCGCATCCAGGCGGCGGCGGCGAAGGAGATCGAATCGCTCAACGCAAACTTCAAGAAGCAAATCGCCGAGGTCAAACTCGAGGCGGAGGACCTGGCCGCCGCCAAGGTGGAAGCCGCGCTGGAACGCGCGGAGAAGGCTGAGGAGCAGGGCAAGAAGGACAAGGAGGAGGCGCAGGCTCGCGCCGACGCGGCAATCGCGGAAGCCGTCGCAGCCGCGGAGAAGGACGTGAGTAAAGCGGAGAGCAAATCCCGCGACGACATCATCGCCGCGAAGAAGGCGCAGGGCATCGAGCTGGAGCGCCTGCGCGCGGAGATGGAGGCGAAGATCGCGGAGGCTAACCACGACGCCGAGTCGCGGATCCAGGCGGCTAAGAACGAGGTCACCGTCGCCGAGGATGAAGCCGCCGCGGCCATCGCCAAAGCCCGGGAGGACTCCGACGTTTCGGCGCAGACGGCGAGGATGGAGGCGGAGGCTGCGGCGGCTGAGATTCGCGAGCAGGAGATCGCCGCCGCCAAGGCTGAGGCGGAGACCGCGCTGGCTGAAGCGGAGGTTGCCCTCGCCGAGGCTGAGCTCGCGCTCGCCGAGGCCAAGGCTGCGACCGAAACGGAGAAGGAGAGGGCGCGACTTCTCGAGGAGGAACGCGAAAACGCCGTCAACGAAGCCAAGAACGCCGCCACCAAAGCCGCGGAGGCGTCCATCGCCGAGGCTAGGCAAGAGAAGGAGGAAGCCGAGTCCATCGCGTACGAGACGATCGAGGCGGCGGAGGAGGCCAAGGAAGAGGCTGAGGCTGCGCTCGCCAGGCTCAAGGAGGAACAGGACGCTTCACGAAAAGAGTTCGAGGCTAAGATTGTCGCAGCGCAAGCCGCCGCGGAGGAGGCGAGGCAAGAGTCCGCCGAGGAGAAGCGCAGGCGATCCGACCTCGAGGCTGGCAACGAGATGGAGAAGATGATCGAGTTCGAGAAGCGCGTCGCGAAGGCAACCGCGGATCTCGAAAAGACGCTCGAGGCGGAACGGGAACAACGGGAGCAGGCGGAGACGGACCTCGCCAACGCCAGGCACCGCGTCGAATCCCTCACCGCGGAGCTCGACACCGTCAACACCGAACTCACACTCTCGCAAAAAGAAGAGTTCAGAGCCGCGAGCGGCGACGAACGCGTCCGAGCCGAGTTTGCCAAGCTGCAGCTCCTCCTCGACAAGAAGAATGACCAAATCGCGCTGCTCCAGAACAAGCTCGGCATCGCGCCCGCCGCCGTTCCCGGCCAGCCGCCGGGGCAGACGCAACAGACGCAATACGCGGCACCCCCCGTACCAGGCCAACCCCCCGCGCCCGCGCCCACGCCCGTCACCGCCGCGCAGGTCAAGACTGCGGAGGAGCTGGAGCTCGAGACGCTCCTCTCCGAGGTTTTGAACATGCAAACCCCGGTGAGCGAAGCAGTCGCCGCCGCGCACGAACAGCTCGGTAGCAACAGCGCCGAGCAGCTCCAGAACCTGTCCAACCCCGCGGATACCATCAACCCGGACACGGGCATGACCGCGCTGCAAGAAGTGTACGCCTCCGCGTACCATAAAGAGCTCGAGATGCGCAAGCGCCGGCGCAGGCTTGAAGCGGAGCAGTGGGTGAACACGCAGACGGACGTCGTGGCGTCGCACGTCGACGAAGTGTACCACTGGCTCGGCACTAACCCCAGGCCGGGCGACAACGGCATCATCTACAACCGTCGCAACAAGAAGAGCGGCTTCGGCGACGGCGGACAGTGCATCATGCACATGGGATACAACGGGTGGCAAGGGGAACCGCGGCAGGTGGGCATGCAGCCACTCGCGCACGATCACCCGGCGCGGGTCGAGTACTGGCTCGACAGCGGCGGCGGCGACTGGTGGATCGCGGATCCCGTGTACATCCACCCGGACGCCCGCGTGCTCGACTTTGTCTTTTCCAACGGCGAAGGTCAATACGACAACGCGGGTGGACGCGATTACCACGCGGCGGTAGGCGCGGATGACGGAACGTTACCCCCCGAAGAGGACAACGTGGGTAAGCGAGAGGAACTTCTGGAACAGGAGCAAGGTCCGCTGGATGCCACCGCCGCGCACAGGGCGGGGCAACGCGCGGAGCGTAAGTTCCTCGCTCGTTCGTCCTTCGCGCCGAGGCCCCCCGAGGACCCGGCCACCGCGAAGGTGGTCACCGTCCCCGCGGTGCCCGTCGCGGGCCAACCCGTGGATGTTTTTTACCGGCTGGACCGCACGGATCCGAAGTGCCCGCTTCGCACCAACGACGTGTTCATCCAAGGGTCCTGGAACAGGTGGACGCACAAGGACACCTTTGGGCCGACGCAGATGTTCCCGGCGGATCCGGCGACCCTACCGGGCGGTGCCAACGCGAAGCCGGCGTACACGGCTAAGATTTTCGCGCCCAAAAACGCTCACGTGATGGACTTTTACTTCAAGGATACCCAAAACCAGGGCCAGGGCCAGGGTAACTACGACAGCAAGTACGGGCTGGACTACCACGTGAACATCACGGGCGCCAAGGGTGGCGGCGATCCCATCATGAACGTCGTCAACGTCGCGGTGGAGATGGCGCCAATCGCCAAGGTTGGCGGTATGGGCGACGTGGTCACCGCGCTTTCCCGGGCGATCATCGAGAAGGGCCACAACGTCGAGGTCATCTTGCCCAAGTACGACTGCATGGACCACGAGCAGATCGAGGGCTTGCACCTCGCGGATGAGTTCAAGTGCAACGGCATCGACATCAACGTGTGGAAAGGGGAAGTCGAGGACGTGCCCGTGACGTTTTTACAGCCGGAGAATGGGCACTTCGACGTCGGGTGCATCTACGGGCGCGGCGACGACCACATCCGGTTCAACTTATTCTGCGAGTGCGCGCTGGAGTGGATGTCGCACACGGAGGCCAAGGTTGATATCATCCACGCGCACGATTGGTCCTCCGCGCCGGTCATCAACGCCAGGCGGTCCAAGCTCCCGCCTGGGTGCGCCACCGTGTTCACCATCCACAACCTCCAATTCGGCCAGGATGTCATCGGCAGGGCGATGGAGCGCGCCACGTTCGCCACGACGGTGTCGCCGACGTACGCCAGCGAGATCGCCGGCGAGGGTGCCATCCGGGCTCACAAGGAGAAGCTCGTCGGCGTCCGCAACGGCATCGACATCGAGATCTGGGACCCGATGACGGACGAGTGCCTCGAACAAAACTTCAACGCCGACTCTTGGGAAAACGGCAAGGCGGTGGCCAAGCGTCAGCTCGCGGAGAAACTCAAGATGGCCATGCCACCCGCGGACCACTCCGCGCCACTCGTCGGCGTCGTCGCGAGGCTCACGAACCAAAAAGGTGTCCACATGATCAAACACGCCATGTACCGCACCGTGGAGAACGGCGGACAGGTGGTGCTACTCGGCAGCGCGCCCGACGGCAACGTGCAAAACGAGTTTAACCAGATGGCCAACGACATCGGATCCAAGTTCCCCGGGCAGTCCGGCTTCGTGTTCGCCTACGACGAGCCACTGTCGCATCTCATATACGCGGCGTCGGATATACTCCTCGTGCCGTCGATGTTCGAACCGTGCGGTTTGACGCAGATGATCGCGATGCGTTACGGGACAGTCCCGGTGGTTCGCAGGACGGGCGGGTTACGTGATACCGTGTTCGACGTCGACGATGACAGGGAACGCGCCGCGGAGGAGGGCCTCACCCCGAACGGTTTCTCGTTTGACGGCAGCCAGCACTACGACATCGAGTACGCCCTCGACCGCGCTATGCAGATGTACCAAGGCGAGAAGGCCAACTGGGACACGCTGGTCACCACGGTGATGAGGCAGGACTGGGGGTGGACGGACCCGGCAGATACGTACGTGGAGCACTACTGGAAGGCGACGAAGAGTGCGAAGTACGCGGCGCAGCAGGGTCTGCACCGGGACTGATGTTCTGGTTGATTACAAATTTGTGTGTGGGCCTCACCGGAGACGAGCGGTGGGGCTGGTTTCAATATTCTTTTGCTTCAAGGAAAGATTCGCATTGATAAAACGTCTCACGTGCCTTCGTATCGATGTCGCCACTTGCGATTCAGCGGAGGTGTTCTGCGTATTCCTCGGCGTGGTACTCCCACATTTCGCACTTGTTGTCCACCGCGTACTGTTCCACTCGCTGCAGGCACCCAGAGCGCCAAGTGGAGCGGAGAGGGGGGTGTTTGGTCTTAATGCTTGTACCGTGTGAAGGCGTCGCATTTTTCTCAATAAAAAGACCACACAGCCTCGCCCAACGCTGAAATACCCTCACCTCGGTTTTCTCGGAGCGGCACACTTCCGCGGCGCCGGAAGGGGCGGGCGAGGCGTCGGCAGGGTCGGTCGCGCCCCCGCGTCGCCCCCGCGTCGTCCCCCACCCCGGCCGCGATGGTGCACTACCGCCGGATGGTGTCGGCGGCGCTCCACAGCCTCGAGGAAGAGGCGCGGGGATTGGCGGTCCCGATCGATTTGGGCACCGGCGTCGGCGTTGGCGGCGGCGGCGGCGGGGATCCCCGCGACGACGCCGACGACCGCGCGGTCGACGACGGATCCTTCCGCGGGGCCACGGCGCAGCAGGTCGGCGCGATGGTGCTCAAGCTGCACGTCGGGGACCCGGAGCTGGACCGCGACGACTGGTACCAGCGCGTCCGGGCGGCGCTCAGGGGCCTGACCAAGGATGGGCAGGTTGACATGCTAAACCTGAACCGGTTCAGGCTGGCGGAGGACGAAGGGACGGTGACGTGGAAGCTGAACGTGCGGTTCAACGACGAGGAGCTCATGCAGGTGGAGGTGCTGGTAAGTACGAACCCAGCCCCGGATACCCCGCGACGAAGGTGCCGATGGTGCCGAGGGTGCCGCGACCCCGAGGCCAGATCCCTTTCGTTCGTTCGCCCGAGAAAGATTATTCATCCCCCGCGCCTCCCACCCGAGCCTCACCCTGACGGTCCATACCCACTCCCGATCCAATCGCAGCCCACGTGCACGTACAATCACATACGCGAGCTCGTCCGGACTAAGTTTGGAGCCAGGATGACCGCCGAGCGCGTGCGCCTTCGGTTCAACGGCGCCGAGGTGGAGTCCAATTCCGGGATGCGGATCGCCGACGGAGCTCCGGCCGGGACGGCGCGACCGCTGTCCGAGGCTGGCGTGACTGACGGATCGACGCTAGACCTCACCATCGAGCCCGTCGAGAAAACCGCCGAGCCGGAACCCACGCCTGAGGTCGAGCAAGTGCGCAAGTGCTCTGCGTGCCTGCGGGAGAAAACACAGCCGGCGTTCACGGGGAGACAGTGGAGACAAAAGACCAACGTCACGCGACGATGCAAAGAGTGCGGGCCGCGTGGGGATGAGGCTATGCTCTCAGAGGTTGGCGTGACTGACGGATCGACGCTGGACCTCACCATCGAGCCCGTCGAGAAAGCCGCTGAGCCGGAGCCCACGCCGGTGCCCCAGCCTGAGCCCACGCCTGCGCCCACGCGAGAAATCTCGATGATGACGCACTGCGCCTGCGCCTTGTGCGGGTTGATGAAGGGAAAGGCGGAGTTCTCTAAAAAGACCTGGAAGGAGCTGGAAGCGTCTCGCATCTGCAATGACTGCATGGGCAAGGACATAACGTGTGTGCTATGTAACCTGCCGAGGAAGTGGACTGATTACGGCGGCACAAGGCAGAAATCGCGGAAGTGCGACGAGTGCTGCGGCATCGGAAAGTACGCGAAGGCTTTGTGCTGCGGCTGCGAGAAGACTCGGCCAAAGCTGCATTTCGCAAACTCCCAGTTGAAGAAGAGTGCCCAAATCCGGCGGTGTCTGGTGTGCCAGGGCACGAAGGAGGAGGAGGATCTCATCATCGAACCCGTCGAGCCTGAGGTCGAGTTCAAGATGTGCGGTGGGTGCATGAAGGCGAAAGGACGGTCGGCGTTCACGAGCGATCGTTGGGGTGACCGACGAGACGAAAAGCGACGATGCAAATTGTGCACGAATCGCGATCATGTAATCGCGATCGAGAAGGACTGCGCCTGCTTTGTGTGCGACGAGATGAAGGGAAAGGCGGACTTTTCCGAAAAGTCCTGGAAGCTCGGGTACGAAAAGCCTGAGTTTCGCATCTGCATCGACTGCACGGGCAAGGACATAACGTGCAAGATGTGCAACCTGTCGAGGAAATGGACGGAATACAGCACTAGAATGAAGAAGCAGTGCGACGAGTGCTGCGGCGTCGGAAATTACAGGAAGATTATGTGCGGCGGCTGCATGAGGAAACGGCCAAAGGTGGATTTCGCAACTACCCAGGCGAGGAAAAGTCCGTCCAGCAAGCGGCGGTGTCTGGTGTGCCAGGGCAAACAGAAGGAGGTGGACAGCGAGGACGAGGAGCTCAACCGCCACGAGGTTGTCGAGAAGGAGGCGTTGGGCGACGGGGGTTGGAACCAGGGCGGCGACGGGTGGGTCAATTTGGTGAAAGAGTCCGAAGATGAACGAGCAGAGGAGGAAGACGTAATTCACCTCGACTCGGACGACGACGACGCCTATGGGCAAACAGTCAACGACGGCTTCGACGAAAACGACGGCCTCGACGACGACATGAACTACGGAGACCCCGACGCGGCACGGCGCGCCTCTCTCAACGGATTGCTCGGCCTCCCCGACGAGCAGGATGCAGAATTTCTGGAAAGAGCCGACTACGAAAAAGACTCGTTATCCGGCGACTCCCACGAAGACTGCGAACTGTACGGCGCCTTGCATTCGCAGGTCTTTACGTTCGCGTCCACCGCCGGGCCGGACGCGTCTGACCTGCAGAACAGGGCGGTGATACAGAAGAAGGTTCGCGAGGCCATCGGAACGTTGTACCCGGCATCCCGGTTGGAAGTTTTCGGATCTGGCGCCACCGGCCTCGCGCTGAAGTGCGCCGACATCGACCTCGTGGTGATGGGGGTGGGCCCGGAGCCGTGCGCGGGGGGCGGCGGGTTCAGCAGAAACGACCGCGAGGAGCTCGTGCGCATGCTCCGCAAGATTGAGAAGGCGCTGAGGCGCGAAAAGATCGTGTGGAAGGCGAACGTCATATCCACGGCCAAGGTGCCCATCATCAAGATGAACGCGGGCCGGTACGCGGTGGATCTCACCGTCGGCGCCAGCAACGGCTTGAGCGCGGTGCAGTGGATCAAGGACCAGGTTCGCGACTTTGCCGCCATGCAACCGATCATCTTGGTGCTCAAGAAGCTGCTCAAGGTGCACCACCTGGACGATGCGTCCACGGGCGGATGCGGCGGGTACCTGCTGGTGTCGTTGGTTGTGTCGCACCTGCGACAGAGCGGCGAGCCCGGGCGGAGTTCGAATCCGAACCTGGGCGCGCTTCTGTTGGGTTTCTTGAGGCGGTTCGGTTACGATTTCGATTACACGAGGATGGCGGTCGCGGCGGGCAGGGCGAGCGGGGTGCTCCGGGCGAAGGAACTGACGGTTGGTCCCGGGGCGTTTGGAAGGAGGCCGATGATCCTCGCCGAGGATCCGCAGGTGAGCGTCGCACCGTTTCTTTTTTTTCCGTTTCGTTTCTTCTTCTCCGCGGGTTTGTCGGGTTTTGGACGACGGTACGCCGGGCGCGATGATTATTATTGCATTTCTCGTACTGAGCGTGGGGTTAGCGTCCTGCAGCATGAAGAGACTGGACTCTGTCCCATCGTTGAGCGCACGGCGTCGTCCAGCCGACAAACCCAAAACCCGACACCCGTCGTCTTTTCTTTTTATTCTCCGTCCGCTCACGCTCGCGTTCGCTCACGCAGGAAACCGGCCGTAACATCACCGGCGCAGCCTACCGCTTCAAGGAGGTCCGCGCCCTGTTCCGCGCCGCGGCGGAGGCCATGTCCGCGGAGGGTGAGCTCACGTTCCTGCGGGAGATGGCGTCGCCCGCGCCCCTGAACCGGGGCCCGCAGGCTCCGCCGCCGCAGCCGAGCGGCGGCGGCGGCGGCGGCAAGGGGGGCGGCCCGTCGTGGCTTCAGAACAAGCGAAGCTTCTCTCTCAAGCGACCGAGGGAGGAGGGTACGGGCGGGGGGACGGGTGGGGCGCCCAATAACAAGCGACTGTTCAAGATTGACAACCGCGGCAAGGGAAAGTCCCCGCCCAAGAAGGGAAAGTCTTCGCCCATCGGCCACCCGTCGGGCCACAAGAAGGGAAGCAAGGCTAGACTGAATTACAACAGGCAGGTGAGGATTGCCGCGGGTGGTAAGTCGAATAAAGGGGTGAAGAAGTCACCGCGCATCGCGGCGAAGAAGAAGTCGCGGGGAGGCTGGGCCACCGAGTAAAACTTTAGCACTTAGGAACTTTAGCATTAGTACGTAACAGACAGACTGATGTCCGCATTGACAAACCATAAAGTCAAACAACGCGCGTCACCACCTCCTCGCGCGCGTGCACACCCCCCTCCCGTATGAGCGCGGCCTCCTCCTCCTCGCCCCACTCGCCGCCACCGGACGTCGCCCCCGCATCGTCGGAGCATTCGTCGCCGGCGGCGTCAATCAAAAAACCGACCCGCTCGTCTTACCCAGCCGCTTCATCATGGTCTCCCGCTTGGAACATCGCACGCCCTCCGGTGACGGCGCCGAGATGACCGCCCGCCCGTCGCACCCGCCCTCCTTCGCCGCCGCGAGCATCGCGTCCGCAACCTCCACGGCCAGGAAAGTCGCCATGGTATCGGCATCCACGTCCGACCCGTGTCCGCCAGTCAACGCCAACACGGTGGGACCCGCGCCCGAAAGGAAAGCGCCGTGAGCGCCCATGCCCAGCGCCGCGTCGATCATAGCCTGCATCGGGAAGGCGGCGCCGCGGTAGGGCTGGTGGATGACATCCTGGCACGCGTACCGTAAGGCTTCGAAGTTATCCGTGGCGAACGAGTTGATCAGCATCGCCGCTCTGGAGATGTTGAACACGGCGTCCGCCACCGGAATTTCCTTTGGCAGCGCGGCTCGGGTCTCGCTGGTGAGTGACTCAAACTCTGGTATGAAGAGGACAGCCTGCATGCCGGTGGGTAGCCCGATGGCTTGCGTCACCCACTGCTTGCCGGTGTTGATGGACACCTGGAAGCCGCCGTAGATGGCGGGCGCGACGTTATCGGGGTGGCCCTCGGCGTCGGCGGCGAGCTGCAGGAGGAGCTGCTTGGTCTGGGGCTTTGCGAGGTCCTGCCCCGCGAGCGCGAGCCCCGCGGCGAGGCCGGCGACGAGCGCGGCGGAGGACGAGCCGAGGCCGCGCGCGGGTGGGATGCGGTTGACGGAGGTGAACTTGATGTCGTCCATCGGGAGTGTCTCGTCGGGGTAGATGGCGGCGTACCCGTCTTTCACAGCCTTGATGATTGCGTTGGACTCGTCGCGGGGCAGCGAGGTTTCGCCTTCGCCGATGATGTCCACCTTGAAGGCGCCGCGCTCCAAGATGAGCTCGTTCTCGAGGTCGACGGCGAAGCCGAAGGAGTCGAAGCCCGGGCCCATGTTCGCGCTCGTGGCCGGGACGGTGATACTGTGAAGAGGACGCGGGGGGGTGGGTGGTCTCGTCAGCGCGAAGATGATTCCACGACAGTTGGTTTTTTCGGGGTTTTGGGTTTGGGGGAGGATGATTGTGGGACGGTGGCCGCCGGGTGGACGCGCGTGTCGGGTTGGAAACGCGCTGCTGGATCGATCTCCGATCGCGCGCGTGGGATGCGATGAATACGTACGTCATCTGCTCGCCGCGGTTCAGGTCCACCTTGCGGTCGCCGCGGAGCGCCCTGTCTGTACTCCAAGTCGCCTTGCCCGAGGAATCCCCCGACGCTTGGACGGTCATTGTCCTGGGCGCCTTGGACCCGCGGGGGCGGGACGCGCGAGGGCGGGCGAACGCGACGCGCGGCGCGACCGCGGACATCACGGCAGTGGCCGACATCGACTTGTGCGAGTACCGATAACTGGCGGTGCAGTCGCCGAACCCTGGAGGTCGGCGCGCTGTGTGCCTCGCAAGCGCGTCGCCGGAAACACTTTACGTTCACTTTTGGCAATCCACTCCGGCTGCCGCGCGCTGCGCGATGACATCCTCGAGCGGGCGGGAAGGCTCGCGATCACTAACCATGTCCGGCGGAGGTGCGGAGCTGCCGACGCGGTCCAAGCATGCGGGGGGCGTCATCTCCCGCGCCAAGTCAGGGCTCCAGCGACTGGCCCGACGGATCGCGCTCCTCGTGGCGCTCACCGTGGCAGTCCTACTCGCCCTGAGGGCGCTCTTTCGCTTCGACGTCTCGGGAGCGACGTACGGGCTCATCGCGTGGCTCAGGGACGACATCGCGGTGAGCACCGGGTGCGCGGTGCTGGTCATCGCGACCGCGGTGGCGACGCCGCTGATGCTGAGCACCACGCCGATCAACATCGGCGCCGGCGCGGTGTACGGCGTGGTCCTAGGGACCTTCGTCACCCTCCTCGGGCACGTCGCCGGCGCGTGGATATGCTACGTGTGGAGCCGATGGTGGGCCCGAGACTGGATATCACGCAAGATGCGGTCCTCGGAGACGCTCACCGCGCTCAATCACGCGCTCGCCAAGGGCGGCGCCGGGATCGTCATGCTCTCCAGGCTCTCCCCGCTCTTCCCCTTCGCCATGTGCTCGTTCTGCTTCGGCGCGTGCAACGTCGGGACGTGGGACTACCTCATGGGCACCGCAGTCGGATTGGCGCCGTCAACCGCCATGCTCGCGTGGGTCGGAGTCACCATCCAGAGCTACAGTAAGAAAGGCGCGAGTCTCGAGGGGCACAGCGCCGCGGACTACAGGAGGCTGTGGGGGGTCATCTTACTGACGGTGGTGTCGTCGGTGCTGCTCGGGTGGAGGGTAAAGGCGGTGATCAAGGCGCAGGCGAGGGAAGCGGAGAGAAGCGGTTTAGTCGTAGGCACCGCGGGAGTCGGAAGTACACCTGGGAAAGGACGCGGGACCTCGGGGTTGAAGCGGCTGACGGAGAGCAGGATGTCGTCCACGAAGGGTGTGCTGTCCCGGGGTGGCAGCAGCGAGAGGCTACTCGTCAGCACGGCGTGACGATCGATGCCCTCGATCGATGCCCTCGCGACAACTCATTTATACGTAGCGAATTTATCATATAGAACGAAGGAATACCGTGTGTGTGATCAACGCGTAGCGCTATCGACGACGACAGCCGCTTAGTAGCTGCGTCCCCAGATGACCCAGGTGGTGGCCGGCGCGCCCGTGATGAAGCACTTAGTTCCGGGCTCCAGGGGCGGCTGGATGAACGGAATGCAGAGCGTCTTCGCGGCTCCGCCCTCGCTCCCTTCCTGCGACTTCTTCTTGACGAGCTCCTCGCTCTCCTTGGTCTCGCACCACGGCGTGAGGATCATTTTACAGTCGTCGAGCGCCTCCACGAAGCCGTCCCATGACGTGCACGTCACCACGGACGCGTTGCGCTTCTCCGTCGCGCGCTGAAGCATGTCCGCCTGCATCTCCTCGCACATCTCCTTAGCTCGAGCGGTGAGGTCGCTCAGCTTCACCGTCTCCTTGGCGCCGGTGTCGCGCCGCACTACGACGCAGTGCCCAGCCTCCATGTCCCTAGGGCCGAACTCGCATCGCAGCGGGACACCCTTGAGCTCCCAGTGGTTGTACTTCCACCCCGGGGTGTAGTTATCGCGGTCGTCGAGCTTTGAACGGAGACCCGCGTCGATCATGGAATCGGACATCCCCTTCGCCGTGTCTGTCGTCGCGCGAGGTGGGGGGGGGTAGACACGGTCAGCGACGGGTTAGGGTTGGGGTTTAGGGTTAAGCGACGCGAACGGCGGGGTAGTGAACGGGGTAGTATAAAGCACATGATGTCGGACGAATCCATTCTGACGGCGCCACGTGCCTCTCGGCCACCGGCGGGTCAGTGGTAAGGAGTCTCGGCGATGTACGGCTGTCGCGTCTGATACGCGTATTCACCCGCGGCGCATCGACGGCGGCGCGCGAGAACTAGGAAGCCGAACCGAGCGAAACAAACGACCGCAAGCGATGGGTGGAGGTAACCACACGAGGGTGAACAGCGGAAAGGAAAGGGTCAGAGGGAGGGTACGCACCGTTGAGCTTCTTCGCGTCCTCCGCGGAGAGCTTGCTGTTGGGGATGGTGACCACCACCACCTGCAGCGGCGCCACACGCGGGGGCAGGACCAAACCTTTGTTATCCCCGTGGACCATGATGGCGACGCCGATGGTTCGGGTGGTGCATCCCCAGGAGTTCTGCCACACCATGCTCCGTCCGCCGTTCTTGTTCTCGTACTCAATCTGGAACATCTTGGCGAAGTTCTGGCCGAGGCAGTGCGAAGTCGCGCCCTGGATGCCTCGGCCGGTGTGGGGCACGAAGGCCTCCACCGTGGTGGTGTAAAGCCCACCCGCGAACTTCTCCTTCTCAGACTTGACGCCAGGGATGACGGGTACGGCGAGGAGCTCCTCGTACACCCTGCGGTAGAGGTCGAGGATGTGTCGCACCTCCTTGTCCGCGTCAGCCTTGTTGGTGAACGCGGTGTGACCCTCTTGCCACAAAAATTCTCGCGATCGGATAAACGGAGTCGGGTGCTTGAACTCCCATCGCACGACGTTGCACCACTGGTTGAGCTTCATGGGTAGGTCGCGGTGCGAGCGGATCCAGTTGGCGAAGACTGGGTACATGACCGTCTCGGAGGTTGGACGGACCGCGATCGGGACGTCGAGTTCGGACTGCCCCGATCGCGTCACCCACGCAACCTCGGGGGCGAAGTCCTCGATGTGGTCCTTCTCAGCCTCGAGCCTGGCGGAGGACACGAAGAGGGGAAAGTAGCAGTTCTCCACCCCTTCCTTCTTGATCTCCTTATCGAAGAAATCCTTGA
>Ga0209631_10004458_pt1 | contig 15469 bp, 9 predicted proteins | sample COG_08_FD_184752 | JGI IMG/M metagenome (GOLD analysis project Ga0209631, IMG submission 184752) | Pelagic Microbial community sample from North Sea - COGITO 998_met_08 (SPAdes) (version 2) | ecosystem: Environmental > Aquatic > Marine > Neritic zone/Coastal water | place: Helgoland, sampling...
TTTGACTTTCCTAATATAGGATCGAACTTTTCATAAACGGGACCCGCATGAATTGAAATGCGGATTTCAAGCCCATCCATCAAACCCAATTCAGACCAATCACCTTTGGCGAAATAATCTCTTAGTTCTAGGGCAACTTTTATTCCATCATCTAATTCATCAAAAACAGCAAAGAAACAATCTCCCCATGTATTAACAAAGCAAGGGTCAAAAGAAAACTTTTTAAGAATATTAGAAATTCCACCCAAGAATTTGTCCAAGAATAGAACAGTATTGCTATCTTCAATTTCAGAAAATCCAGCAACATCAGCAAAAAGCATAGTTTTTATACTCCTTGGTAAAGGGGGTTCGGTTAAAACCTCAATACCCGGATTTGTTTCACCATTTAAAAGTTCAACTTTTTGTCCTTTGGGGACAGATTCAAGCACCTTAACTGAGTCAATTACTATCGGTTCATTAAATAAACTCCTCCATTGTTTAACAATCTCACCTGTCCCACCTTTAGCCCCGGGCTTCCCATCCCAAAAAACCAATAAATTTGGATCCTCATCCATTCCCCTCCCTCGCATTGCCGCAAATCCAAGAAGTATATTATTACAAAATGAAAAAAGTGCATTTTCTCCATAATACCCTTCTTTAGTCACATAATGTATTGAGGTTGCTAAATCTAAAACTCTTTCAAACCGAGAAACCCAATTTCCCCCGGCACGCCTAACACTTATTTCAATAAAATCTTTCTTGGCAAAAGGCAGAAAAATATGTGTTTCAGCTCCCCTTTCAATCATTGATTCAAGAAAGATAATATCTGTGCCACAAGCAGCTGAACTATAACCACAACTTGCATTCATATCCTCTAATGCTTTTACAATCTCGTTCTTGGCTGTTCCCTCTGCTTCAGGGGGAAACCTTGGATCTGATCCAGGCTGATCCAAAACATGCCCAGAAAAAGCCACAATGCCAAGTGTTGGAAATGCAGTCTTTATTTGAGCAAGAATTTGATCATCTTCATATTGCCCTGCGATTTGGAATGCCTGTTTTCTCGTGCTAGATATCCAAGATGGTTGCACATCTGGCAATGAAACAGCCTCAGCATAGGATATTACCGAATCTTTAATTTCACCTAGCACCAAAAGTGCTTCTGCTTCTGTCGCCTGGACCCAATATTCATTCTTCCCATCACTCTTCAGCTTTTCACAAATCTTTTTTGCTTTTTCAGCATATTCTTTCGCTGTTTCTATTTCATCGGAGAAGAAATACATAAAAGAAATATTAATACAGGGATAATACTGTGTCTCCAGTTCCTTGCGTTGACTTGTTCTCAGATTATCGAAGCTGTTAGTGAAAAATCCTTCACCATAACGAGCAATAGCTAATTCAGCATACTTCTTTTTTGAATCTTGATCGGTTGAATATTCCCACAAATCTTTATATGCACTAGCCAGCAGGCTTTGAGTTTCGACCCCTCGGTCTCCGCTAGCGACTAGTTCCTCTAGCATTCTGGAGGCAGTTTTAGGTGATCCAGCTTTACACAAAGCATGGGCTGCTCGTTGACAAAGTTTCCTGTCGTTTTTGTGATATCTTAGACCAGTTTTGGCAACATCATGGGCAAGAAGAAACTCGCCAATGGCAACCATTTCTTCGCATAGATTATAATACTCAAAAGATGACGATTTTTCACGATCGAACAATTTCCATTTTGTCCTCAGACATGGTTTACTGTTAATCTTTATTTGGGACATATTAAAAAACGGCTAGCCCAAACCAAACTTATTTAACTCATTACCCGAATGGGCAGCAATGTTACATTTTTTCGTATCGAGTACGAAGCATTTGAGTAAATGCAGCAACTTTCCGAGCTTCCCTTTTTTTGTCGGAACGTTTAAGAAAGTAACGCTTTTCTCGCACATCACGAATTGTTCCTTCGCGATCAAGTCGCTTTTTCAAACGACGAATCGCTCGATCCATTGGTTCGCCTTTACGAAGTTTTATTTCAATGCTCATAAGTAAAAACTCAAACACTAATCAAGTATTATCTTAGGTCAAGTCGGAAGATGAATTAGAAGTTCTTTCTACGAAACTTTCTTTCCGGCGGTGGCTCTGGTGATCGGACCTTTATTCTTGCACCAAGAACAGGACTTCGCGTCCTCCAATCTTTGAAAGTTTTTGTCGAAAAACGCATACAAAAACGACTATCTGTTTCAACTACCAATCCACTATCCTCTCCATTCCTTGCAAATGCCAGACGAATAAGCGTGCTTCCTTCACCACGATCGCCCAGTTCGAATATGTCACGAGTAAACTGTTCACATCCTGAATCATCAGGATCAATGAGCCATGTTACTTCTTCAGTAAGCTGAGAAATTGCACTTTCGATTGGTTTAAGATTAGTAACACTCAAACGGGTTTCATCGTCTTTTCTAGATGCAACACCCTCCACAACTACAATTCTTCCATCATCCAAATGAACTCCAAACTGCTCATAAGCCTCGGTAAACATAGGTATAGAAAAATCTTTCTCTTTTGCCATTAAGGTAAAACGAGCCCATGGCTTTGCATCTTTCTTGGTATACCTTCGCTCAATGTCAGATAAAACACCACATAATCGAAAAGATCTGCGACCTTCCAAACTTTCAAACTCTTCAGCCTTAATATTATCCAATAGAATACCTAAACCACCAAGAGTATCGACAGGATGCCCTGAGAGAAAGAAACCAAGCAATTCTTTTTCATACCTTAACTTTTCCAGTTCATCCATGGGTTCAACTTCCGGGCCATCTGACACTGGAGAAAAACCACCATTTCCATCTTGCGTTCCTCCATCTCCATCCGCCCCCATCATATCAAATAAGTTTACCTGCCCAGCCTCCCGGTCCTTCCTTCTTAATTGTGCTTCCCCCATAGCACGGTCGAGGTCTGCTAATAATCTGGCACGGCTTTCCTCTACAGAATCGAAACCACCAGCCTTGATTAAATTTTCCAAAACTCGTTTGTTTACCGCTTTTCCATCCACCCGTTCCACTAAATCGGAAAAACTTAGATAAGGACCATTTTTTCGCTCGCCAACAATTACAGCGGAGGGTGCATCTCCCACTCCCTTAACTGCGGCCAATCCAAAACGAATAGAATCCGCCTGAGCATCTCCTCCCTCAATCGGGGTGAAATTCTCACCTGATTCATTAAGATCAGGTCCGAGAACAGAAATCCCCATCTCCGTACACTCACCAATAAAATGAGAAAGTTTATCGGAATTCCCAAGCTCACAGGAAAGCACGCCAGCCATAAAATGAACAGGGAAATTGGCTTTTAAATAGCCTGTTTGATAACTAATTATTCCATAGGCTGCGGAGTGAGATTTATTAAAACCATACCCGGCAAACTTTTCTAAAATACTGAAAATCTCATTCGCCTTCTTTTCGGTAATATTATTCGTCTCCTTGGCTCCTTTTACAAAGATTTCTCTTTGCTTCGCCATTTCCTCCGGTTTCTTTTTACCCATTGCACGGCGTAATATATCCGCACCACCAAGAGAATACCCGGCCACCCTACGGGCTGCCTCCATTACCTGTTCCTGATAAACCATCACTCCATATGTTTCTTCACAAACCTCTTCGAGAAGAGGATGAGGAAACTTTATGGTGGATGGATCCTCCTTTCCTTTAATGTAATCAGGTATCCAATCCATTGGACCAGGACGATAGAGGGCGATCAGGGCGATAATTTCATCCACATTGGTAATCGTCATTTGCCTGCACAAACGGCGCATTCCATCGGACTCCAATTGAAAAACCCCGATCGTACGGGCCTCGTTTAATAATTCAAAAGTCTTCTCATCCTCTAGGGGAACATCCGTAACCCGGAATTCGGAAAACCCTTCCTTTTCACGAATATGTTTCTCCGCGGCCGCAATCACAGTCAGTGTCTTCAATCCAAGAAAATCCATTTTAAGGAGGCCCAAATCTTCGACTGGATCTTTGGGAAACTGAGTGGTCAGAATTCCATCCTGTGTAGTCAGGGGTACCAATTCCTTCAAGGGTCTGTCTGCGATAATAACCCCGGCCGCATGTGTTCCCACATTACGAACCATTCCCTCTATTACTTTCCCCGTCTCAATAATCTGTTTTGCAATCGGATTTCTTTGGCACTCCTCGCGAAATTCAGGGCTTTTTTCCAACGCTTGTTCCAGAGTAATATTCAAATCATCGGGCACCATCTTGGCTAATTTATCCGCTTCCGCATAGGGCACATCGCGTACACGGGCAACATCCCGAACTACCATCTTTGCTCCAAATGTACCAAAGGTCACGATATTAGCCACACAATCTCGGCCATATTTTTCTCGGACATACTCAATCACTTCGGACCGCCTTCTCATACAAAAATCGATATCAAAATCCGGAGGAGAAACCCGTTCAGGGTTTAGAAATCTCTCAAAAAGCAAACCAAAGCGTAACGGGTCAATATCTGTAATCCCCAATACATAAGCCACCAAGCAACCCGCACCGGAACCCCGACCAGGACCCACCGGAATTTCCTGCTCCCTGGCCCAGCCCATAAAATCGGCCACAATTAAAAAATAATCATTAAATCCAGTCTTTGCGATCACGCTTAATTCATAATCTATGCGCTCGCTCAATTCTTTTACTTTTTCATCCGTATCCTCTCCACGCTCATTCTCAGGTTTATAGGTTTCATCATACCTCTCCTGCAATCCATCAATACAGAGATGCTTGAGGTATTCCACATTATCCGTAACCTTTGTCTTAATCTCAGGAGGAAGAGTGAACACAGGATAATTATTCTCACCAAATGGTAGCTTCAAATCGCACATTTCAGCCACCGCAAATGTATTGGTAATGGATTCCGGTGCCTCCTTAAAAAGCTCCTCCATTTGCGCTCGCGATTTTAAATAAAATTGCCGGGCATCGTAACGCATGCGTTTCTCATCATCAATTTTCGAACCCGTCTGAATACAAAGCAAAGCATCATGGGGAGCCCAGTCTTCTTCCTTCACATAGTGAACATCATTGGATGCAATTACTTTTAAATCAAACTGCTTGGCCAGTTTTAATAGAACGGGTACCAATTGTCTCTGTTCCTCAATCCCATGGTTATGCAATTCAACAAAGTAATTTTCTTTGCCAAATATATCAACCATTTGCCCCATTGCCTTTTCAGCTTCATCTTCTTTTCCCCGCAAAATTAACTGAGGGACCCAGCCTTGCATACACCCCGTAAAGCCAATCAGACCCTCAGCATGTTCAGCCAATGTTTCCAGATCCGTTCTTGGCCGGTAATAAAATCCATCAACATGAGCATCAGAGACCACTTTGGATAAATTCTGATATCCTTGATAATTCTTCGCAAGCATTCCAATGTGGTAAGATTTATGGTTCTCCCTACCGGGTTTCTCATCGTTTTTATGATCAGTAACCAGATACCCCTCACAACCGATTATTGGTTTTATTCCATGCTTTTCAGCCTGTTTAATAAAAGAAATTGTTCCAAACAGATTACCATGATCTGTAAGTGCCATTGCCGATTGTCCTAATTCCTGTGCCCGAGCCATCAAACGGTCCATCCGGCAACACCCGTCAAGCAGACTAAAGTCTGAATGAACATGTAAGTGAACGAAATCTTTATCTTTGGTCGACATAATTCTAAATTATTTCTGATCTACCCATCTTCAAAGAAACAGAAGGTTTCAAGGCAATCTTGCGCACATTTATCAACACTTACCTTTTATTCGGATTGAAAGGCGAAACATCCAGGTGTTTTTTCATCGCTTTTCGACATAGTGAAATTGCCCATATGATCAACGGGAAGATCAAAAAACTTAATATTGGCATATCATCCTGAAACAGCAGAAAATCGTAAGCTCCATGAAGAACAATAGCATAAAATAAACCTTTTAAACTTTTCTCTGTTCGGGCAGAACCGTGGTAGTATTTAGATAACCCTATATAATATCCCATGATCACAGCAAAAGCTGCATGCATTGGAACAGCTGTAAACATTCTCATGATTGCCACCCCAATTCCACCATCAATAACATAAATAATATTTTCAAATGCGGCAAATCCCAGACTGACCATTACCGCATATACAATTCCGTCAAAGGGCTCGTTAAAACAGGGTTTTCGAAAGGCGTACAATACGACCACCAAATATTTCAGCAACTCCTCGCCCAACCCCACCACAAAGAAGGCCATAAAGAAAGAAATGACCATCCCGTTATCTTCATCCAGGTCATAACCAAATATTCCAAACACTCCTGAATTCCAAAAGCCTACCGGGAAACAGATCAACACCCCGAAAATAAAGCACATCACCAGCACACCAACCGGTTCTTTTTCATGCGTATCTTTCCAGTAAATAAAAAGTGCAATCGCAAAGGCAGGTGCCAGTGCCATTAAAATATAAATTAAAGTCATCCTTTATTTACTCAGTTCCACTATTGCACTCAGATCAAGCCTGCGAAATTCCACTTCTGAACCTTCTGCCTGAATGGAAAGTTTTCCCTTCTTCGCGGTGCAGGAATAACCGTGATTAACTAAGTTGCCGTTAACCCATACCTTCACCTCATCCCCCAGGCATTCAATTTTCATTCGATTCCATTCACCAACCGGTTTTTCTGAACCATCGGTTAAATTAAGAATCCGGCGGGCTTTCCCTTCAGTTATTCCCCATTTCTCTTTGGCCCCTCTCCTCTTTACCATGTTGGGGACTTCAATATTTTCGACGATACACCAAAAATCCCCCGCATGAGAATGATTCATTTGTACCTCAATAGATTTAGGGTACATTTTATAAAGATTTCGCAACCTGGACGCATGAACCAATATTCCACAATTCCCAGGTTGGTCAGAAAAACGATACTCCACTAACAACTTGTAGTTCTCGTACTCCTTATCGGTCAAAAGATGCCCAAACGGTTTCCCAAGGCTTACCAGCATTCCATCGCGGATAATAAATGGTTTAGGTAATTTTGAATTCTTGTCATGCGCAGGCACATCCATAGTCCAACCAGTTAAATCTTTTCCATTGAAAAGAGTATGTGTTGTTAACTCGGCAGATACAAAATCAGAGAGAAAGAGAATGGTAAGAAATAGGGTTGTAAATAAATTCATAATTTTAACATTTTATTAGAAAGGTTTTTATTCTACCAATAACGATCTCCCAGCAAGGCTCAATCTTACTCAATTATTCAATAGAAGAAAATAACATCACCAAGATGAAAATACTAAAAACAGCAATATTGTTACCCTTAATTACATTAGATGCAGTTAGAAAATTAATATAATTCTTTAAAGTACAGCCTTTAGACTGAACATCGATTAAAATATTTTCGACATAATAAGCGCCATGCAACGATAATGAAAGCTGTTAGAGGGATACCAAAAATCATACCCAAAATACCACCCAAGGCTGTGCCCCAAAAAAAGATTGATACCATGACAACTACTGGATGAAGTCCAGTTTGTTGACCCATAATTTTTGGTGTCAGGTAATAACTCTCAATTACCTGAATAACCACAAATGAAACCCCACACCCCAAGAGAACAGACCATTCACCACTCTCGGCTATTCCACCTGGTTGAAGATAAGCGACTAACAATGCAATAACGATTCCCACAATCGACCCGAGATAGGGAACGATATTTAGCAGACCAAAAAGGAGTCCCAGAGTAATGCCAAATTTCAACCCACTGATACTGAAACCAATGGCATACCCAACCCCCATTAATAACCCGATTAATAACTGACCTCGAAAAAAACTGACCAGTATACTTACAAACTCACGAATCAGAAAAACCACATCTTCTTTAACTGATTCAGAAAGAAAGCTTATTTCTTTTTCTAATTCATCAATCAAGTTTCGGTTGGAACTTAGAAAATAGAAGAGGTATATAGGAATGACCGCCAGATAAGTCATTTTTGCAAAAAAACCAAGCAATCCGGTCCATGCAGTTTTAAAGACTGCAGCAGATTTTTCTGCAATCTCTTCACCTTGTTTTTCCATCGCTTCCATAGCTCGATTATGCATTTCCGTACTCTTTCGTTCGAGGTAATGAACTTGTTCAGCTCTTTCCTCGATTAAAAATAAGGCTGATCGTTCATCTGAGTCCAATGCTCGAAAGGTTTCCCTTTCTTCAACATTTAAAGTATCATATACTGCCTGTTGATCATCAGGCAGGCTAAGAATGGGAGTTTTCTCTTCTCCTATAATTTCTTTCCAATAATCTTTAAACGCGTCGACCTGTCCAGATATGGACTCCCAAGTCTCGGGTGGTAACGACACCTTTGCTTTCTGTTCAAGTTGATCAGGCCAATCGGCTGCGGTACCAAGAAATTCCTTTGTCTGGTAGATCACTTTCCCACCCAATAACCAAGTAGCTGAGCCTGCTGTAATAATTACTAAGGCATAAAGAAGGAGAATTGAAGAAAGCCTACCCAACTTTACGCGCTCTTCGAAGAAGGAAACAATAGGTCTCAAAAGAATAGCAAGCATACCCGATATCGCGAGCGACCATATGACTCCACCAAAAAGATCGAATGCCCGATTAAGTATCAAAATGATTACACTGAACAAGCATCCCAAAATTAATGCACCAGCAAAACAAGCCACAAACCCAAGAAATTTCCGCTGTTTAATTGTGAGAATATTTGAGTTACTTGAACTATCTTTCATTTATCTTTTCCTTTTGTTTTCTTGCTTGAGCCCATCCAGAAAGATAAACATGCATTGATAATTGTCGAGGTCGTTGTAAACTTAGATAATAAACCAGTTCATTTTTCAACTCACTATATGAAGCTTATTAAATACCAGTTCATTCTTCTTTTTCTTACATTTTTTCATACGTCCCTTCTGGCTGAATCAAAAAATAATTCTGCTCTTCCACTTGCACAGGCGGTGGAAAATGTTTACCCGGCTATAGTAAGAATAGAAGTTGTTTCAGAACAGGGTTCAGGTGGACGAATGATGAAATCTCGATCGACCGGCAGTGGAGTTATTGTGTCAAAGGACGGGCAGGTTGTTACCAATCATCATGTTGCTGGTAAAGCAACTAGGATTACATGCAGATTACATGACGGCGAGGAATTGATAGCCGATCTACTGGGAGCTGACCCGATGACCGACCTGGCCGTCCTGCTATTAAGAATGAAAGATCGGGTACCTGATAGTAAGCCATTAGCAGTAGCCAATTTTGGGAACTCAGATAATGTGAAAATTGGAGATGTTTGCTTTGCCATGGGCAGCCCTGCAGGGCTTTCACAATCTGTTACACGCGGCATCATTTCGAATGTAGCTCTAATTTCTCCAAATAAAGGCTCTTTTCGATTGGATGGCGAAAATGTGGGTGAATTAGTTCGCTGGTTAGGGCATGATGCAATCATTTTCCCCGGAAACAGCGGTGGCCCATTGGTGGATGAAAAAGGTTTTATTATAGGAATTAATGAAGTGGGAATTGGGAGCCTTGGAGGTGCGATACCTTCCAATTTAGCTCGTTCAGTTTCCAAGGAATTAGCCGAGAATGGAATGGTCGCCCGATGTTGGACGGGACTGGAATGCCAACCCGTGCTCGCCCCAGAGCAAAAAGGTCTTTTGGTTGCCGGGATCATCGAGGATTCTCCTGCAGACAAGGCTGGACTGAAACCCGGTGATATTATCAAATCATATGATGGGATTCAGGTAATGGCTAGAATTGCCGAAGACCTTCCCATCTTCAACCAGTTATCCTATGGCATGAAGCCTGGAAAGAAAGTTAAAATAACTGGTCTCCGTAAAAGTAAGAAAATGACCTGGGCACTCACCACTGCCCCCCGAGAACCCGCATTTGCAAAAGAAAAAGAATTGAAGAGCTGGGGGCTGACGATTCGAGACTTCACCTTAATGTCCTCCCTTGAAGCCCGCCGTTCATCAAAGAAAGGTGCCCAGGTGCACTCGGTTGGTAGAGGAGGTCCAAGCAACAGTGCTAAGCCTGGGCTGGTTCGTGGAGATGTGGTTACCTTAATTAACGGACAGGAAGTAAATGGGGTAACGGATATGATACGGATTTCCAAAGAAATAACTCATGGACAGAAAGCACCGATCGCCACGTTGGTCTGCTTTGAACGGGATATGGCCCAATTATTAACCGTGGTCAAGATTGGACCGGAGGCAGAGGAAAACCAACCTGTTCAGGCATGGAAGCCTTGGTTGGGGGTATCCACCCAAGTATTAACCCGCGAACTGACCGAAGCCCTTTCCATGCCCAAAATGACCCGTGGAATAAGAATTGCACAGGTTTACCCAAGAACACCCGCTCAAAAAGCTGGATTACAGGCAGGAGATTTATTATCCCGGATTGACGGGCAGATCATTCAAGCATACCGGACCGAGGATGCAGAAGTTTTTGGAAATATGATCAAGGAATACAAACCCGGTGCACAGGTAGTCTTTTCTGGACTGAGAGCAGGCAAAAAACTCGACCTCAATGTCACGCTCGAAAAAAGACCCGATCCTTCCAATGAGCTGCCTGATTATGAAGAAAAAACATTTGAATTCACTGTTAGGGAACTATCTTTCGGTGACCGGGTGTACAAAAGGCTTGAAGAAAGAGAACCCGGTTTAATGGTAGAAAATGTCGAATCAGCCGGGTGGGCCTCGTTGGCCGGTCTTCGCCAGGGAGATTTACTGCTCAAAATAAATGGAAAACCCATGAGCGAGGTAAACCTTTTTGAACAGGATATGAACCAATGGATTCAACAAAAGAGAAAACGTATTATCTTTTTTGTAAAAAGAGGAATTCATACCCTGTTTCTCGAACTTGAGCCCGACTGGGACAATACTTAACCAATTCAGGGATCCCAATAATGAAGAAAACAAAATTTCTCGCCCTCGTTCTTTGCTTTGCAATTCATTTTCAAGCATCTGCCAAAAAGCCTGAATCGGTTTGGAGAGACCTACTCAAAAAAAATGCCAATTGCGTAACATGGGTATCAGTTACCGCCAAGGTTGAAATTAGTGCCGGCGGCCGAAGTATGCCTCCACAGGAACAAAAACTCGAAGCACTGGGCACAATAATCGCCGAAGACGGATTAACTGTACTTTCCCTAAACCGTGTGGATCCAACTGCCAATATTCTTTCTCGCATTCGCACACCGGGTGCCTCGGTAAATGTAAATTACACAGAAGTTAATTTATTAATGCAGGATGGAACCGAAGTGCCGGCCAAGCTTCTTCTTAAAGATGTTGATCTTGACTTGGCATATGTTCTCCCGATTAAGGAGAGAAAAGAAGAATTTAAGGATGTGGTATTTTCGAAAGTGCCTTCACAGGCAGAGCTTGCAAATGACCCCATAATTTTGGATGAAGTGGTTTCAATTGGTAAATTAAGGCAGAGCCTATACCGTCAATCCACACTACGAAGAGGCGGCGTGAATGCAGTGATCCAAAAACCCCGGAAATACTTTGTGATCGAAAACACTATTCCAGGAACCCCTGTCTTTGATAAAAACGGAAAGTGGTTGGGAGTGGTTGTCTATAAAATGGTCGGAGGAAGACCATCAGAAATTGTGACCTTACCTGCCCTAGATATTCTAGAAATTGCAGAGCAGGTCCGCACACGAATCAAGTAAGTTTTCCATTGCGAAAAACACAATACCTTTACTATTGTGTAGATTATTATTTGCTGTGCACACCAATAAAAATTCTGTTCGTTTAATTCTTACCTTATTTGGCATTTTCCTTTTTTCTATTGGGTGTGCCGATAAAGAGCTTCACCCCAATGATGTTGAGTACAGAATTGATGATAACGGCACCGAACTTCTTTACCAGATTGGACGAGAGTATCCCTTTGCGTACGGAGAAAGAGCTTTTATAGTCGACCATTTTAAAAATGGTAAAATAAAGTTTAAAATTGAGTTTCAGAACGGAAAAAAAGACGGAAACTTCACTTTTTGGCAAGACAACGGTCTACTCAAGTTAACAGGCGGATTTAAACAGGGTAGAAGAAATGGTCTGTTTACTGCATATGGAAAAATTGGGGAATTGATTTACGAGAAAAAATATTCTAATGGGGAGTTAGATGGAATTTTTAAACTCTATTTCCCCTGTTCAAACGGAGAAGTTTCCCGATATTTCGACGATCTAAAAAAGAAAAAAAGTGAAAACGAAGGAACTTTTCAAAAATTTGTCTCATGGGTCAAGGGAGATCTAAATCCAAATCAATTACCAGTAAATGACAACCTTCGGTTAGATGCAAATTTTTTAAGTGGAAAACCCAATGGCACATATAAAATTTTTTACCACCCCAAAGGTAATACGCACAGCATTGAAGAACTTTTAAAAGAACAGGGGAAATTTAAAGAAGGAGAACTACTTGAAGACCAAGTTCATTATTACCCACATACTTCTGCATTAATTGTTATTCTACCTAATAATAAAAGGCTTGATCAAATCTATCCCCCTACCCCCAATGGTTTCTCTCTGGCAATCGATGATGCGAATAAAGAATATAATAAAATCCCTTCCTACAGAAACCCAGAAAATTTACCCGCGTGGGTTTACACTATTGATGAGCGTGGGGATAAAATTGCACCAATCTGGTCGTCTCACATATCTAAGATTGGGTTAGCAAAATTGAATGGAACTAGGGAAGAAATTGAGGATCTTGAATATAAGCCTAATTACGAAGAATTTATCAAAGCAAAAAATTACGCTAGTGAGAACTTTTCTTTCGGTGGAGATGTTAACTTTTCTGAACAAGTTACGCGAAATAAGAATGTTCTTGAAATTGTTGGAATTGATAAAAAAGGAAATGTAGTGGACATTCTATGGTCAAGCAACGAGCTAAGTGAGTTAATTCCTCTCCATAAGAGAATTGAGCATAAGAGAATTAAGATTAAAAGAAAATGGTCCGAAGGGCTCACGCACGAAGCAATTTGGTCGTTAACTAATGGTTCAAGAATCCATATAAAGGATAAAGGTTTTTCGTTTCGATCGACAATGGATGAAGTTCAAAACTAGTTTTTAGTTTTATTCCTGAACCGCATCAAATGGATTTCCAGGAAGTGGTACATCTTCAAATGGGTTACCTGCACCCTCTGTTTTTTCTTGAGGAAGACTATCAAATGGATTGACGGACGGATTTTCCTTATTCTCAGGAACAGGTTTATTTATAGAATCAAACGGATTATCATTTTTCGGCGTTAAACTATCAAATGGATTCGGGTTAGTTGCTGGAATCTGATCAAACGGGTTAACAGGTTGAACCTGTTCAAATGGATTTGTCACCGATGGTACCAGTTCGAAGGGACTTTTTATATCATCTAAAGGTTTGTCTAGTAGAGGAGAACCTGGAACCGGATTACCTTCATAAAAAGGAATAAAATTGTCTTTAGGTTGCTCAACAAATCTTTCAATTCTTGGTCTATGATCATAACTCCACACAAAACGGACGGAATCTAGTTCATTAAAATTATTAAAGTACTCCAAAGTTTTTGGGTTATAACTCCCACCATCTTCTGGTAAACCACCAACCCATTGGGCATAAAAACGCCAGCGTTCATCGCTCTCCTCATTTTCGACATCTATCCACTTATCCCCTTTCTGAATTAAAATACCATTGAAAATGCCTGATTTCTTTTTCGGTTTAAGATGTTTAATTTTACCAACGCGTAAATGACCATCCCAAAACCATGTCATATTAACCCGATTGCCAACAACCAGATCTTGAATACTAGCTAATAGTTTAGGCTCAAACCCACCACCTCTTGATGGAGATTGCCCAACCCACGGGGCTAAATAACGCGCAACAGAAAGACTATCTTCTTTTACTTCTACCCATGCCTCACCTTTAGATATGAGAATACCATTCAATTCACCCGATTTTTGGATCCACAAATTTTCACCCCATAAAGAGATAGTATTTAAAAAAATAATTGCATGAATTGCCTTTCTCATAAACAGGCAAATATTAGTCATATTAAATGTAGTTCGTCAATAAACGTAACGATAATAAACTTCCAACATCAATGTACACAGAGTGGTACGATATACTTCTGCATCCTGACCACCTTGACTTGATGTTTTACCACCACCTTCCTTAGGCCAACTTCCATCAGCAAGTTGTGAATTAAGAAGCATCGGTTCCATCTTTCTATTCCATGCTGCCCAAAATGATCCACCGTAATTAAACAAAGCCTGCGCATCATAATACCAAGAATATAAATTGGCATCTGCACTGTTGTAATCCATGGAGAGATTATTTTTTAAAATATGTTGCATCGCCTTTTGTAGGGTATCTTTTCTCTCCTCCTGTGAGGGATGTCCAAATTTCCATGATTGTAAACCCAATGAACCAACTCCAGTCAATTTATGGTTTGATTGAGTCGTGTGGGACCTGTTTTTATACCCAAAACTACCATTTTTATTAGAATAAACACGATAAAAGTTTTTAATCGAAGCTTCCAATGCATCCTCAATTCCGGGAAACACCGCCCCTGTATTGTAAGCAGCTTTTAATGCCTGAAATTGCCAACCACTTACCGAAGTATCGCTCGATCCCTTATCACCGAAATCAACAAACCGAAGATTGTCATTCCCGGGTCTTTCAACCATATAAACCCAACCACCATCTGTTTTTTGCCCATTAACTATACGTTGAATCGCTTTCTTGAGAACAGGTAGAATAAAATCCTTTTCAGTCATTCCGTAAGCTTCAGCAAGGGCATAGCTTGCAATTCCATGTGCATATGCAGAACCGTGCTTGTGATTAGTCACATAAAGCCAACCATCTTTTTCATCACCAAGCTCAACCAAATATTTGATTCCTTTCGCAACAGCCTCACCATACTCAGGAGAATCAGTTAGCTCACAATGACCTAAATAACAGAGCAGGGCAAAACCGGTCATAGCTCCTTTAGAATTTTTCCCCCATGATCCATCACCATTCTGATCCTTTGTTAACCAGTTTAGGGCTTTTATAACAGAATTCTCTACCTTTTCTGGATTTCTTACTCCCCCCCTTGCAAGCCTAGCAATACGACCGACCTTATCACATCGGCCACTCATTGATTTAGGAACAGAAACACCTAGCGAGTTTATCGCTGCCTTCAAATTTGTTATTTTATCACCTTTTGCTTTCGAAAGGATATCAGCAGGATCTTCCATTCCACGAAAAACAGTGGGATCAAAAGCAAGAGTATTCTCGTCATTTTCATCAAAAACTAGGGCATTGGGGTCACCAATATCCTTGTTCTCATTATCATCTCCTACACGTGAAATAACCATTTCCTGTGCACCTGCAACTCCATGATCAAAGTTAGCTGGTTCTGTAACTTCATTTATATTCTGTGAAGAAACTTTTGTTTTATCTGCAATTCCCTCTTTTGATCCAGCAATTGAGGCATTAAATACTTGAGCTTCTCGCATTGCATTTTGATTATCCTCGTTTGCTCCACCCATTGCATCTAGCCCTTCACCCCG
>Ga0209631_10004461_pt1 | contig 15466 bp, 16 predicted proteins | sample COG_08_FD_184752 | JGI IMG/M metagenome (GOLD analysis project Ga0209631, IMG submission 184752) | Pelagic Microbial community sample from North Sea - COGITO 998_met_08 (SPAdes) (version 2) | ecosystem: Environmental > Aquatic > Marine > Neritic zone/Coastal water | place: Helgoland, sampling...
GATATTAATGCCTTTGATATTTGCAATGACATATGAAGTTTTAGCAAGAAAATTGTTTCATTCACCAACTATATGGGCTTACGATATAAGTCGATTTTTATATGGAGCTTTATTTATGTTAGGAGCTGGTTATGCACTGTCAAGAGGCGTTCATATTAGAGCAGATTTTTTATACAGAAATTTTAAAACTAAAAATCAAGGAATAATAGATTTCTGGCTTTATTTAATATTTTATTTTCCAGGTTTAATAGTTTTTCTTTATATGACTATCGGATATGTCGGTGAGTCTATTCAAAGAGGTGAGAGAGGTATGGATACAACATGGATGCCCTACATGTGGCCCATAAAAACTTGTTTATTAGTTGGAATTATATTTTTACTTGTTCAAGGAGTTTCTGAATTATTTAAAAGTTATTGGGCTGCTAAAAAAGGTCAATGGCCAGGAGAGTCTGAATGATAGCTGAATTTATGGATCCAGCAATTTTAGGTTTTATTTTGGTTGGGGTAATGCTTTTTGCAATATTTGTAGGTTTTCCAATTTCATTCACATTAATATTTTTAGGATTTGTTTTTGGTTATTTGGGATTTGGAAAATTAGTTTTTTATTTGATGACACTCCAGTTTTCAATGGTGATGACCGAACAAACACTCGCCGCAGTTCCTCTCTTTGTCTTTATGGGAATTATGATGGAACAAGCTGGACTAATGGAAAGATTGTTTTCAGCTTTTCAATTAATGTTAGCTAAAGTAAAGGGCTCTTTATATTATGCGGTTTTATTTGTTTCAGTAATATTTGCTGCAGCCACAGGAATAGTTGGTGCTTCAGTTACTATTTTGGGAATTATGGCTGCAAAATCTATGAACAGATCAGGATACGATGTTAGACTTGCTGCAGGAACAATCACAGCAGGGGGGACTTTAGGAATTTTAATACCCCCAAGCATTATGCTAGTGGTTATGGGTCCAATTATGGAAATTCCTGTAATTGATTTATTTGCAGCAGCTATTTTTCCTGGAATTCTTCTTGCGACTTTGTATGCAGCTTACACAACAATTAGATGTATGATTAATCCTAAACTGGGACCTGTTTTACCTGAGGAAATGAGAGCAGCCAGTATGAAAGAAGTTTGGATTGAATTCTTTTTAGGATTAGTGCCACCAGCGGCGTTAGTTTTTGCTGCGTTAGGAAGTATTTTATTTGGTTTTGCCACTCCAACAGAGGCAGCAGGTTGTGGTGCTATGGGCGCACTTTTATTATCTTTAGCTTATAAAAAATTAACCCTACCTAAATTGCAAGAAGCCCTAGTTAAAACTTTGGAAATTACAGCTTTAATAATGGTTTTAGTTGCAGCATCTAATTTTTTTGGAGCTGTGTTTGCTAGACTGGGAACACCAACACTACTAACAGAATTTTTGTTAGGTTTAGAGATGAACAAGTATTTAATACTAACAATGATAATGGTAATGATTTTTTTATTAGGATGGCCTCTAGAATGGGTTCCAATTGTCATGATAATTATTCCAATAATTTTACCATTAGTTGAAGCTTTAGGATTTAACTTAACTTGGTTTGCAATATTAGTAGCTGTAAATTTACAGACCGCATGGCTATCCCCTCCAGTTGCACTTTCCGCATATTTTTTAAAAGGTGTGGTGCCAGAATGGGATCTTAAAGATATTTATTATGGAATGATGCAATTTATGGTCTTGCAGGTTATAGGTCTGATTTTAATAATTGTATTTCCTCAAATTGCACTTTGGTTGCCAACTCTCTTATATGGACAGTAGAAAATTTTAGCTTTATATTGTTAAAGTGAGTCAACAAAAAACAAAAAAAACATTAATTAATTGGGATTTGGTAACAGTTAACCCGAACAATAAAAATTGGGACTGGAAAGATTTATTTTGTTTTTGGGGGGTAAATATCCAAAGTGTCATTGGTTTTTCATTAATCGCATCTTTATATTTAATTTACAATTTAAATACTTTTGTTGTATTTTTTGGAAGTATTTTAGGATCTCTATTAGTTTATTTTTTTTCAAATTTAATTGGAAAACCATCACAAAAATTTGGATTACCTTTTGTAGTTTTATTAAGATCTTCTTTAGGTTTTAAAGGTGCAAAATATTTTGGACTAATTAGATGTCTAGTAGGCATTTTTTTGTTTGGAATACAGACATATTTTTTATCTAAAATATTTAGTTATTTAATTAGAATATTTATATTTAATTTTGATCCAACTTTATTAGACAATGATCTTTTATTAATATTTTTATTAGGCATGAATATAATCGACTGGAGCGCAATAGTTATCGCAATTATATTCCAATTTTTCTTGTTTAGTTTTGGGATGAGTCACAATAAAAAAATTATCAACTATTCAATGATATTTGTTTACCTCGGAATGATATTATTCTTTTTTTCAGTTTTGTTAAGTGATGTAAAATTTACATCACAAGCTTTTTTAAATACTTTAGATTTAAGAAATTTTATTTACATAGAAAACTTGGAACCAATTTTAACAGTCACAGGAACTGTTTTTGCTTATTTTTCAATAGTTATATTAAGCTTTGGAGATTTTTCTCGATATGTAAAAAATGAAAGTGAACTTAAAAAAGGAAATTTAAGTTTGATATTGAATTTACTTATTTTTTCATTTCTTTCTTTATTTATTGTTACTGGTGTTGATGCTTTCTTAAATAATGATCCAGAAAATTTAAGTAGAATATATACAAATCCCACTGATATAATTGGTAAATTAGATGATTTATTGATTACAATTTTAGCTTTGGTTTTTATAGCAATTGCTTCAATTTCAACAAATTTAATAGCAAATTTTATTCCTTCACAGTACACATTAATAAATTTTGCTCCTTCTTCATTGTCATTAAAAAGTGTGTGTTTTATAATTGCCATACTTGGTTTTGTTGTTGGAATATTTTGGTTAACTTTTTTAAGTCAAATTGGAATCTTATCATTTATTGATACTTTTGGGGCTTTCTTTGGACCATTATTTGGAATAATGATTTCAGATTTTTATTTTATAAAAAAAGAAAACTTAATAAATAAAGATATATATTCATTAGAAAGTAATGGAGCATATTACTATACAGGTGGCTGGCATTTAAAAGGTGTTTATTCTGTGTTTTTAGGTTTTATTTTTTCCGCATCATCAATTTGGAATACAAATTTAATGTTTCTACACTCATTTTCATGGATAATTGGTGCCTTTATTGCGGGGTTTACTTATTATCTTTTGGCTAAAGATTAATTTATGGAAAAAATTAAATTTGATTTTAAAAATAGAACTGCTGTAATAACGGGAGGTGCTCAAGGTTTTGGGTTGGATATTGCGAGAAGGTTTTTAGATTCAGGTGCTAAAGTAATAATTTGGGATATTGATAAAGAACTTGTTGATCAAGTCTTAAAAGAAACTAAGAATCCAAACCTAAGCTCTAATATAGTTGATGTTTCCAATTATCAAGAAGTTGAATCTGCTGTTTCTGAAATTCCTAGTATAGACATACTTATCAATAACGCTGGGATTACAGGACCCACAATGCCACTATGGGAGTATGATGTAGAGATGTGGAATAAAATTGTTAAAATTAACTTATCTGGAACCTTTAATTGTTGCAGAGCAATTATTCCAAAAATGATCAAAAATAATTACGGCAGAATTGTTAATGTCGCATCTGTAGCTGGAAAAGATGGAAATGCTAATGCTAGTGCTTACAGCTCTGGAAAAGCAGGAGCAATAGGGCTTACAAAATCTTTAGGTAAAGAACTTGCCGATAAAAATATAGCAGTAAATGCTATAACGCCAGCTGGTGCCAAGACTAGAATTTTAGATCAAATGAGCAAAGAACATGTTCAAAGAATGCTTTCTAAAGTACCTAGGGGCAGATTTCTTGAGGTTTATGAGTTTACCTCTTTAGTTTGTTGGCTATCTTCAGAAGAAAATACATTTTCTACTGCAGCTGTTTTTGATATTAGTGGTGGTCGTTCAACTTACTAGGTGTTAGGTTTTTCTTCAATTATTTTAGATTGATTTATTTTTGCTCGACTCACTTTAATATCTTCAGACATTACAGGAGCAAATATCATTATTGACCAGTAAATTAGGAGTAAAAAGATAGAAATTGTCTTCATGATCTTTATATAGAGTTAAAAGTTGATTATTGGATGTTTAAATCTTGTCAAAATAATGTATTAACAAATTTTTTAATTTAAATTATGAATATTTTAATAAAAATTTTAATCATCTTCTTTGTGGTAAATAACACAAGTCTAGCTGGAGAAATTAAAGTATTTGATTTTTCAGAAACTGAACTCACTGGTTTAGAGGTTAGAAAAGTAAGAGGAGCAGAAAATAAAACAATTTATATACTGGGTTCAAATGAGAATGGTAATTTTTTAAAATCTATAGCAGATAATGCAGCTTCAGGATTAGGAAAAGAACTTAAAATTGACTTAAACAAAACTCCATTTATTAATATTACATGGAAAATTGAAAAAGATTTATCAGGCATTGAAGAAAATACCAAAAAAGGACATGATTTTGCAGCAAGAGTATTTGTAATTAAAAAAACAGGTTCTACGCTTCTCTCAAATAGAGCAATTAACTACGTTTTTTCTAGTAATAATAAAATTGGATTTAGCTCTCCAAGTCCATATACAAAGAAGTCTATAGACAATGTTTTATCAAGCACTTTAAACGATCTTAATAAGTGGGTAACTGTCAAAACAAATGTAAAAGAAGATTTTAAGAGATTTCATGATTTAGATGTGAATGAGCTGGATGGTATAGCTATAATGTCAGATACTGATAATTCAAAAATGAAAGCTATCGCATATTTTCAAAACATTTATTTTTCTTCTAAATAGTTAGAATTTTAGGTATTTTTTTAAAATTAAATTAAATAAAGATAAGACCACAGCCACAACAACATCTTGCAAAGGACTTGCTTCTGGATAGCCATAGTTCCAAGCTACAACCATTATCAACCATACTATAAAGATATTCATATTTATTCTTATATCTTAGTTTCTGTAAAATAATTAATAATTTGATATAACTTATTTATGCATGAAAATTTCTTTCATAAAATAAAAGTTTATTATGAGGACACAGATTCTGGTGGGGTAGTATATTATGCTAATTACTTGAAATTTTTAGAAAGAGCGAGAACAGAAGCTTTATTTTCTATTGGATTTAGTAATAAAAAAATTCTAGATGAATTCAAATCATTAATCATTGTAAAATCTTGCAATATTGAATTTAAAAAATCTGCCCATTTAGAAGAAGAACTTTCAATAAGATCTTTTGTAAAATCAATTACTAAAACCTCTTTTTTTATGTTTCAGGTGATAACAAGAGGCAATGATGTGATTGTTGAGGCCAAAGTTCATTTAGTCTTTATTAACAAAGAAGGAAAACCAGTTAAGATACCACAAGAAATTTACTCAAAATTTAAACCTTATTTTTGTGATAGCATCAAAATCTAGCTATTTTTTTTGCTTTTCTAAAAATTCGATTAATCATTGTTTGAGTTAATAATTTTGTATTCACATTCCTTGGGCTTGGATGATAACAAGCAATTAATATCTTATTATCAGGTAATAAATATTTTTTACCATGTTTAAACTTAAATCTTTTATTAATTTTAAAATTATGTCTATAAATTTTAGTACAGTTATCAAATGCAACTTTTCCTAGGGCTATAATTACTTTTAAATTTTTTAAGTTGTAAAGTTCTTCTGTAAAATATTTTGAACATTTTATTAATTCATCATTTAAAGGTTTGTCACCAGGTGGAACACATTTAAGAAAATTTGTAACGTATGTCGATTGTAATATTAAATTATCATTGTTTTTTTCTGAAAAATTTTGATTTGATATTTTTGCAGAATATAAACTAGTGAATAAAAACTTTCCTGACTTATCTCCTGTAAAAGCCCTTCCTGTTCTAGTACCCCCATGAGCTGCAGGAGCTAAACCCAATATCATTAATTTTGCTTTTTCATTACCAAATCCAGGTACAGGCTTACCCCAGTATTTTTCATTAATATTTTGCTTTCTTTTTTCTAATGAAATTTTGCTTATAAATTTAACTAGTCTAGGGCATTTTTTGCATTTAATAATTGTATTATTTAGTTTTTTTAATTTAATACTCATTAATGAAATTTAAATTTTTTTTATTTGTTATTTTTATAACTTTACCTTCGTTGATTAAAGCAGATTCAAATGAAGATTTAATAAAAGAACTCAAAGAAGGAGGTAAATTAATCTTTATTAGACATGCTTATGCTCCAGGTAATGGTGATCCTGATAATTTTAACATTGCTGACTGCAATACTCAAAGAAATTTAAATTACAAAGGTAAAGAGCAGGCTAAAAAAATTGGAAAATTTTTTAAGGAAAATGAAATTATAATTGATAAAATTTTAACATCAGAATGGTGCAGATGTAAAGAAACTGCCGAACTAGCTTTTGGTGAATTTTCAATTAAATCTTTTTTAAATTCATTTTATAGTTTTAAATTTGCAAAAAATAAGACTAAACAAATGAGGGATTTAAAAAGATATGTTATGATATCAAAAAGTAAAAATAATTTAATATTTGTTACTCATTATGTGGTAATATCAGAAATATTAGATTATGCTCCATCATCAGGTGAAATAGTAATATCTGATCAAAATTTAAAAAAAATTGGTAGTATAAAAATAAATTATTAAAATATTATGTCTTCAAAAAGAGCTATGAAACAAGCACAAAAGCAAGCTTACGCTAAACATAGAAGTAACATTACAAATAATCAGTTTGGAACAAAAAAAAGAAACTTCATAAAAAACAAAAAAAAAAATTAACTTTCTTTTTCAAATTTCTCTATTTTTTTGCATGACGAAATTTTAGAAAATCCTTCTTCATCATTTAGAACAGTTTTAATAAAAATTTCTTTTTTTTCTTTTTCAAAAACAATTTGAGTATAAAATTGAGGATATCCGTGTTTATAAGTTAGAATTTTTCCATCCTCTTCATAAATATTTCTCACGTAAGAATTCGATTTTTTTACACTTAAATCAGTCACTTTATATTTTTGATATGTTTTTTCTTTATATACATAATTTCTGGTCATTGTTAGTTCATCTAAATTAAGAATGTACTCGTTTTTTAAAAATTCATCTTGGCTATCATTGCATGCACTTAAGATAATAATTTCTGATTTCGCATTTTGAATTGCTATGAAAATTAAAAAAAAAAAAAATAAAAATTTAACTTCTTTCATCTTTTTCAACTAAAAATAAACCTATCAAAAGCAATGCAGTCCATCCGATTCCCAACAAAGCTTTAGGACTTGTTTTAGCACTCCATAAATCTAAAATTAAAGCACCAAAAATCAGCCCCAAAATGTAAATGATTATAATTATAGTAGATTTATTCATTTTTTAAATTTTTTTTAAATAGAGAGATACCATTTTCAATTTTATAAGCATAGGACTCTTCAAAACTTTCTAATTGCCATCCAGTTAGTCTTTTTTTTATAATTTCAATATTTTCTTTTTTCCACATCTCTGATGTTTCTTCAAGTTTCCAAATTTTTTTTTCTTCATTATTTCTTCCACAACCATAACAATAACCTGTTTTAGGATCAGTTTTACAAATACTAATACACGGTGAAATAATCATATTATATTATAAAGTAAATTTAATATAATTCACAATAATTGTCATTGGACAAATAGCTTCAATCATATATAAGACGATTAAATTTGTGGGGCGATGGCGGAATTGGTAGACGCGTTGGTCTTAGGAACCAATATGGCAACATGTGAAGGTTCGAGTCCTTTTCGCCCTACCACTAAAAAATTTTATGAAAGTAAGTATAGAAAATAAAAAAGGTTTAAATAAGGATTTAAAAGTTTTTATAGATAAGAAAACTATGAATTCTCATATGGATAAAAAGTATGAGGAAATAAAAAGTACTGTTAATTTAAAAGGATTTAGACCAGGAAAAGTACCGAGAGAAATTTTAAAAAGACAATTTGGTAAAGCAGTTTTTAGTGAAGTTTTAGATAAGGTATTAAAAGAAACAACGACAAAGGCTTTAGAAGAAAATAAGATTAAACCAGCTGGACAACCTAAGTTAGATCTTAAAACTTATGGCGAGGATAAAGATTTAGAATATATAATATCTGTAACCGAGCTTCCAAAGATTGAAATTAAATCAATCCAAGATATTAAATTTGATGAGTATTTAGTAAAAATTGATAATAGTGAAACGGATAAAAGAATTAAAGAAATAGCAAAAAATCAACCAAGCTTCATAGATGCAACAAAAGATACAAAAGCTAAAGAAGGTGATTTAGTCATTTTTGATTATACAGCGACAGTTGATGAAAAACCCTTCAAAGGAAGTGAAGGAAAAAATACTCAACTAACACTTGGTAAAGATTTATTTTTAAAAGGATTTGATGCTCAATTAATTGGTGTTAAAAAAAATGATGATAAAATAGTAGAAGCAACATTGCCAGAAAATTTTCCTGAAAAAGAATTAGTTAATAAAAAAGCAAAATTTAATTGTAAAATCCTAAATGTAAAAAATCCAGATGAAATAAAAATAAATGATGATTTTGCTAAAAATTTAGGTGCTAAAGATTTAAATGATTTAAAAACTCTTGTATCTAAACAAATCAATGATGAATATAAAAATTCACTAGATAGATTGTCGAAAAACCAAATTCTAAAAGAAATTGAAAAATTTAAACTAAATGAAATACCTGATAATTTACTTGAAGAGGAAGTTAAAATTCTTTCACAAGGAATGTCAGAAGAAGATGCAAAAAAAAGTAGAAAAAATTTTGAAGAAATTGCTAAAAAAAGAATTAAAGTTGGTCTTGTCTTAAATGAATTTGGTGAACAAAATCAAATAAAAGTAACAGAACAAGAATTGCAATCAGAGGTACAAAAACAAATTAGAATGATGCCTGGTCAAGAAAAGATGGTTATGGATTTTTATCAAAAAAATCCATCTGCTCTTGCAAGTTTAAGAGGCACTGTTTATGAAGAAAAAATTTTAACCTTAATTAAAGCAAAAGCAAAATCTAATAAAAAAGAAATTTCTAAAGAAGAAGCGGAAAAAATATTAAAAGAGTCACAAGCACAAGATCATAATCATGACCATGTTCATGATAAAAAAAATAAAAAAGTTGAAAAAAAGTCTACCAAAAATATTGAAGTAAAAAAATCAACTGTTAAAAAATCCCAACCAAAACAAGCAAAATCTAAAACTCTAACAAAAAAAGTAAAAAAAGTTAGCAAAAAGTAATCCCAAGTTGTATAAGTAAGACGAATCAACTTTATGAGTAATAATATATCTGAATTTATGAGCAATTTAGTACCAATGGTTGTGGAGCAATCTAGCAAGGGTGAGCGCGCCTATGACATATATTCAAGATTATTAAAAGAAAGAATTATTTTTTTAACGGGCCAGATAAATGATAATGTTGCATCATTAGTTACAGCTCAGCTTTTGTTTTTAGAAGCGGAAGATCCAAAAAAAGAAATTTATTTATATATAAATAGTCCAGGTGGTCTTGTTACAGCAGGTTTAGGTATTTATGACACAATGCAATATGTCAAACCTGATATTTCTACTTTATGTATAGGTCAAGCTGCCTCCATGGGATCTTTTCTTTTAGCGGCAGGAACTAAAGGTAAAAGATTCTCTTTACCGAATTCAAGAATAATGGTTCACCAACCATCAGCTGGATTTCAAGGTCAAGCTACAGATATTGAAATACATGCAAATGAAGTTTTGTCATTAAAGAAAAGACTAAATGAGATTTACTCAAAACATACAAATAAGTCAGTTGATGAAATAAAATCTGCTTTGGAAAGAGATAATTTTATGACAGCTGAAATTGCCAAGTCATTTGGTTTAATAGACGAAGTAGTAGAAAAAAGATCTTAATACACCACATATTGAATTATAATTATTCGAAACTTGATTAGTATGAGTCTTCTATAATAAAGTAAACACACTGATTCGTTATAAAAATTTATGAATACAAATAACAAAAATATTCTTTATTGCTCATTTTGTGGAAAGAGCCAACATGAAGTTAGAAAATTAATTGCTGGTCCTACAGTTTTTATTTGTGATGAATGTGTTGAGTTATGTATGGACATTATTAAAGAGGAGAGTAAAGACACATTTGTTAAACATCAAGATGGTTTACCCTCACCGAAAGAAATTTGTTCAGTTTTAGATGATTATGTAATTGGTCAAAAACATGCAAAAAAAGTTTTATCTGTTGCAGTTCACAACCATTATAAAAGATTAAACTATGAAAGCAAAACGAGTAAAAATGTTGAACTTGCTAAATCCAATATTCTTTTAGTTGGTCCTACTGGATGTGGAAAAACATTATTAGCACAGACACTTGCTCGAATACTTGATGTGCCCTTTACAATGGCAGATGCAACAACACTTACTGAAGCTGGATATGTAGGTGAAGATGTTGAGAATATAATTTTAAAATTATTACAAGCTGCAGATTACAATGTTGAAAAAGCTCAAAGAGGAATTGTTTACATAGATGAGGTTGATAAAATTAGTAGGAAGTCAGAAAATCCGTCTATAACAAGAGATGTATCTGGTGAAGGTGTTCAACAAGCTCTATTAAAAATTATGGAGGGAACAGTTGCTAGTGTACCCCCGCAAGGTGGTAGAAAACATCCCCAACAAGAATTTTTACAAGTTGATACGACAAACATCTTATTTATTTGTGGTGGAGCATTTGCTGGATTAGATAAGATTATTTCCCAAAGAGATAAAGGAACATCTATTGGTTTTGGTGCAAATGTAAAGAATACTCAAGATAAAAAAACAGGTGAATGGATGAAAAATTTAGAGCCTGAAGACTTATTAAGATATGGATTAATCCCAGAGTTTATTGGAAGGTTGCCAATGATTGCAACTCTAGAAGATTTAGATGAAAAATCTTTAATAAAAATACTACAAGAACCTAAAAACTCTTTAACTAAACAATATCAAGAACTGTTTAAACTTGATGGAGCGAAACTTACTTTTAAAGATAACGCTTTAAAAGAAATTGCTCTTAAAGCTATTAAGAAAAAGACAGGAGCTAGAGGTTTAAGATCGATTTTAGAAAATATTTTATTAAAGACTATGTATGATTTACCAAGTCAAGATAATATTGAAGAGGTTATTGTTGATGCATCTTCTGTAAAAGGTCAATCAGAGCCAATTGTAGTTCATTCAAAAACAGACAATAAATCAAAGCCAAACAAGACAACAGCGGCTTAATAGCCTTAATAAGCAGTAAAAAGGTATTGCAAAATAAATTATAATATCCATATTCAAAGGCATGGACGTTAAAATTTCATCACCACTACTTCCACTAAGAGATATTGTGGTATTCCCAAGCATGGTTATCCCGTTGTTTGTTGGAAGGGACAAATCTATATCTGCTTTAAATGAAGTAATGAAAAAAGATAAAAAGATAATTTTAGTTACTCAAAAAAATTCTGAAATTGATGATCCAAAAAAGACAGACATCTTTATGTATGGATGTGAAGGAAGTATTCTTCAACTTTTGAAACTTCCAGATGGAACAGTTAAAGTTTTAGTTGAGGGTATTAAAAGAGTAAAAATTTTAGATTTTAAAGATAATGATAAATTTATTGAATGTGATTATGCTGTATACAATGATATCTTAACAAAAGATGAAGATTTATACCCATTAGCAGTCACAGCATTAAGAAGGTTAGAAAAACTCACATCGATTAATAAAAAAATTTCAAGTGAAACAATAAATACAATTAAACAATTAAAAGATCCTTCTCAAATAGCAGATAACATTGCTTCTCACATAACAGCAACAATTTCTGAAAAACAACAAATATTTGAAACAGTAGATGTTAAGAAAAGGTTAAATTCAATTATTAAGATAATGGAAAATGAAACTAGTATCATTGGTGTTGAAAAAAGAATTAGAGGAAGAGTTAAAACTCAAATGGAAAAAACACAAAGAGAGTATTATCTAAACGAACAACTTAAAGCAATCCAAAAAGAATTGGGTGAAATCGAAGATGGCAAGGATGAAAGCACAAGTTTAAATAAAGCAATTTTAAAATCAAAAATGCCAAAAGATGTTGAAAAAAAATGCTTACAAGAACTTAAAAAATTAAAAAATATGAGTCCCATGTCAGCTGAAGCTACTGTTGTCAGAAATTATTTAGACTGGATGACCGAATTACCATGGCATAAAAAAAGCGAAGTTGATATTGATTTAACAAAAGCTCTAAATGTTCTTGATAAAGATCATTTCGGATTAGAAAAAGTAAAAGAGAGAATAATTGAATTTTTAGCAGTTCAAAAAAGAATGGAAAAAATTAAGGGACCAATACTATGTTTAGTAGGTCCTCCCGGAGTTGGTAAAACATCATTAGGAAAATCTATTGCAAAAGCAACTAATAGAGAGTTTGTAAGAATGTCAGTTGGTGGAATGAGGGATGAAGCTGAAATAAGAGGTCATCGAAGAACTTATATTGGCTCACTACCAGGTAAAATAATTCAAATGATGAAAAAAGCTGGTACAAAAAATCCTTTAATTTTATTAGATGAGATTGATAAAATTGGAAATGATTATAGGGGTGATCCATCTTCAGCTTTATTAGAAGCTCTTGATCCTGAACAAAACACAACTTTCAATGATCATTATCTTGAAGTTGATTATGATTTATCAGACGTTATGTTTGTGACTACTGCTAACACTTTAAATATTCTACCTCCTTTGTTAGATCGAATGGAAGTTATACGATTAGCTGGATACACTGAAGATGAAAAAATAAACATAGCAAATAAATATTTATTGCCAAAACAAATTAAAGATAATGGTGTTAAGGAAAAAGAAATGAATTTAAGTAATGATATTATAAAAGAAATAATTAGAAGCTACACTAAAGAGTCAGGTGTAAGAAATCTTGAAAGAGAAATTTCTAAAGTTGCAAGAAAAGTTGTTAAAAAGGTTGTGGCAGGTGAAGAAAAAGAAGTTAATATTGACTCAAAAAATTTATCTGATTTTTTAGGTGTACCTAAATATAAATTTGGTGAATTAGAAACTCGAGATAGGGTTGGCATAGTTACAGGTTTAGCTTGGACAGAGTATGGTGGTGAGATTTTAAAGATCGAAACAGTCACGATGCCAGGCAAAGGCAGAATGCAAATTACAGGTAAATTGGGTGATGTAATGCAGGAGTCTGTTAAAGCTGCTAAGTCTTTTGTTAGATCCAAATGTTTAGAGTATGGAATTATACCCCCAATTTTTGAAAAAAAGGATTTTCATATACATGTTCCTGAAGGAGCAACGCCAAAAGATGGTCCTTCAGCTGGTATTGGAATGGTAACATCCATTGTCTCTTCGATTACAAATATTCCTGTAAGAAAAGATGTTGCTATGACAGGAGAAGTTACATTGACTGGACAAGTATTACCTATTGGTGGATTAAAAGAAAAATTATTAGCCGCTCATAGAGCTGGAATTAAAGAAGTACTTATTCCTAAAGATAATGAAAAAGATTTAGTTGATATGCCAAAAAAAATTATTGATGAAATTAAAATTACCCCAGTTGAATTTGCTGATGAAGTTTTAAAAATTGCATTAACTAAAGAACTTAAAAAGACAGAGTGGGTTGAAGTTGATATGTCTAAAAAAGATGAAAAATCTCAAGCTAGTATTCAATAAGTATATTTATAATTTTTTTAAATCTAAAGAAACTTTCTTAACAACACCAGCCCAATCATTAAACTTATCTTGTTTAAAGTATTTTGCAGTAGGATACATTAAAGATTTATCAGAGTTTATTGGGCATAAGTAGGAAGGGTTTTTTCGAGAAATTATCCAAGTTTTTGTCCCAGTAGCACAAGATATGTGAGAGATACTTGTATCACTTGAGATAACTAAATCTAGATTTTTACATAATGCAGAGGTGTTTGAAAAATTCATTTTATCACCAAGATAGTAATTAACATTTTTAAATTTATTCAAAATTGATTTTTCATTATCTTCATATTCATGGTGTAAACAGTAAAAATTAATATTTTTATGTTCAGTGAATAAGTTTGTAATAAGACTAAAATCTATTGTTCTATATTTGGATTGTTTTTCTTGACTACTTTTCCAAGAGATACCAATATTCATTTTTTTTTTTGATAAAATTGATTTCCAATCAGATACAAGTTCTTTTTCTGGCTCAAGTTTAATTCTTAAATTTTCAATTTTTTTTTCATCTATATCCAAATAGTAAGGCAGACTTAATAAAGATATAGAATAATCAAATTTTGGTAATTCAGTTTCATTATAAATAACTGAAATTTTTTTATTTATATTTTTAAAAAGATTTTTTAATGGTTTCTGAATAAGAAAAACTACTCTAATATTCTTCTTAACTAATTCTTTTAGACAACCAAAAAAATAAATTGTATCACCTAATCCTTGTTCATTAAAAACTAAAAGCGTTTTACCTGATATATTTTGACCTTTTTTCCAAGTTTCTACACCAAAATTTTTTTTCCGATTTACAAATTCTGGAGTTAGCCATCTATGTTCATAATCTCTTAAACCATCTTTATAATTTCCTAATTTGATTAGTAGTAAGGATCTATTTAATAAAGTTTTTGGAAAATTATTTAATATATTTTTATTTTTAGCTTCATTGATAAGCAGATTATAAGCTTTTAATGAAAATTTAAATTTTCCTAATTCTTCAAGTATATTTCCAATATTATGTAGTGAATGTAAATTATCTTTGTTTATTTTATAAGATTTAATAAAAAATTTTAAAGATTTTTTATAATCTAGTAATTTAGAATATAAATCTCCTAAGTTATGATATGTGATATAATGCAAATTTGTTTTAATTTTTAGTGCGTGATTTAAACATTGAATTGCAGATAATATATTTTCTTTTTTTTCGATTAATTTACTTTTATTAATAAATGCTGGAAAGTAATTTGAGTCAATTTCAATTACTTTATCATAAAATTTTATAGCTAAATCTAATTTAGAAATTTTTTCTAAAGCGATAGCTGCTTCAAAATATGATTTAGGATTGCTTATTTCAGATAAAATTGCATCCGCTTCATCAAATTTATTTTCTTTAATCTTTACTATTGCTAAATTTGTTTTTTCTAAATAATTATTACTCATTAATTTTATATATAAAGATATTCATTAGCTTATTTTAATCATCCATTGTAATTATAAATTATTTTATAGGCTTTTTTTAGGACTAATAGACCTTGACGTTATTGTACTAAAAGATATAAAACACAATGTTTTTGGTTAGGGGCGGTTAGCTCAGTTGGTAGAGCATCTCGTTTACACCGAGGGGGTCAAAGGTTCGAGTCCTTTACTGCCCACCAAAATGAATCAAAAG
>Ga0209631_10004462_pt1 | contig 15465 bp, 14 predicted proteins | sample COG_08_FD_184752 | JGI IMG/M metagenome (GOLD analysis project Ga0209631, IMG submission 184752) | Pelagic Microbial community sample from North Sea - COGITO 998_met_08 (SPAdes) (version 2) | ecosystem: Environmental > Aquatic > Marine > Neritic zone/Coastal water | place: Helgoland, sampling...
CAATAGTTGGTATTTCTTGAATGATATTACGATTTCTTTGAATAATATCGTAATACTGTCTTGCGCGTCTAGTAGCGCCAATTGGATTATTAATACCTATTACTTGATATTTTGAATCCAAAATGTATTGATAATCTAACTTTTTTATAAATTCGGCATCATGTTCTAATACAAGAATTGGTTCTTTTATCTCAAAGCATTTTGTCCATAGTCTAAAATGACTTATTGCACACGCAATTCGTCTTTCTTTAATTGCTGTAGGATATGCAGATTTTACTAAGCCTGTAGCAATATCAGTGACTTTACCTTCCCATGGATAGTTCCACATTAAATCCCATTGCATTAATTCTTTCATTGCATCTTTAGAATTTGTAGCATCAAATCGTTGTACATAGAAATTACAATTTAATTCCCTGGCACTTTGCCACACTTTATTAAAACCAGTTTCACTAGTGTTATCGTCTTTCAATGTAATACAATATGCTTTCATTTATGTTCTTTCACAATAATTTAATTTTGCGCCTTTATCTATAATTAATTGGCACGGTACATCAATCTCTCCTAATTTATATTTTTTACTAAGACTTACACCATTAGGATATCGTGCTTGAAATTTCTCTTCACCCGAGTATATATGTATTTTATTACTTGGCAAAATAATTTTGGAAAAGTATACACCACCAGAACTTGCACCTATATGTAAATCTGCTTTTGATATTATATATGCTACATAATCTAAATCTTTTGCTGCCTTACCTGTACCGCTTCCTAGAATAGGAATAATTTCATAACCCTCTTTGCGATAATGGGCTTCTATTTTTTCTATTCTTTCAGGTAAAATATATCTGTATGTTTGTTTGGCATCCCACTGTGCAGTAACATATTTTTTTGGTAATTCTATATCAAATTGAGGAATATTTTTACATTTAGGAAATTCTTTTACTGAATTAAAAACTTTTAATAATGTGTATTTTAAGTCTTTGTTTATTCCTGAAAATCCCATTTTATATTTTACAGTATCACTAGGAATAACAAATTGTTTGTTTACAAAAACACTTTTTGCATCTAACATATCTTTTAATAAATCAAAATCTCTAAAAGACTTACATATAAGATTAACATCTTCACCAGTAGATTGCGAAATAATATGACAAAATAATAAATGATCAATTCTATCACCTAATGGCACTGTTGTAATATTAGTGTTTACATTTATTGTCATTTAATAGTAACCTTTTGATAAATATCTGTTATAATTAGGCCAAGTGCCTAAATCAATATATTTATTTCCTTGAATAGTTTTAAACCCTAAGAAATTTACTATATCTCCAACTTCAGTATATTTTTCAAATAAATTTTCTTTATGCGCTTCTAGCAAATTTTTCCCATCAAATTTTAAAATGCCCCAAAAATTATCAGTCAATTCATCAGTCAATTTACTTTTAATTTTAAATTTATTAGCGTTTTTGTATAGTCTATCAACTTTAGTTTCTGCATCAGTTGTGAAAAGACCAGAGACTACACCATCAAGTTCAACCATTTTTATAAAAGGATTTTCTTCAAATATCCCCCCACCCTCCTTAAATCGGTTCTGAACGGGGGGCTTCTGCAGACGATATTTTGTTTTTTATGTCAGATATGCAGACGTTTTGGTTGTCGTATTCAGCTCAGCATTACAAAGGCAATCGACATGTACAGGATAATGCCAACGACATCGACGATTGCCGATACAAATGGATTACTCATAAGCGCTGGATCAAGCCCAAGTGACCGGAAAAGAAGAGGCAAGATTGAGCCAACAAGTGAACCAAGAATGACAACACTCAAGATTGTAAGCGGAATAACCAGTGCTTGAGCGGGTGAAGGTGCGTAAAGAAGGGCGAGTAGAAAGCCTGGTATTGCGAGCAGGGTACCAAGAAGAAGCCCAAGAATGAGTTCACGACGCAGAATTCGCGGCCAGTCAGCAAGTGTGCAGTCACCCATCGACAATGCTGTGATGACCAGGGTTGCAGATTGATTGCCCGAATTGCCTCCGCTGGCGATAACAAGGGGAATGAAGGCAATGAGCCAAACATGAGTGATAGGTGTTCGCGCCAGTACCATTGCTGTTACGGCAGCTGTGAAAAAAAGAATTGTCAGCCACACTCCACGCTTCCATGTCATGGTGATCAGGGCGGTCTCAAGATACCCTTCGTTAAGCGGTGCGACGGCGGCACTCATTTGAGCGTCTTCAGTCGCATCTTCACGAACTGTATCAAGTACATCGTCATGAGTGACTATACCAACGAGACGATTTTGGTTGTCAACGACTGGTATGGCAATGAAGTCAAATCGAGCAAGCTTTTGAACAACCTGTTCAGTGGGTTCGTCGACTTTCACACTAATAACATCACGTTGCATGAGGTCAGCCACAAGAGAAGTTGGGTTCGCGAGTATTAAGTCGCGGAGAGAAATAAACCCGACAAGGGTGCGGTCTGACTCCAAGATGTAAATGTAATAGATTGATTCACTGTTTGGTGCCTGAGTACGAAGTCTTGAAATTGCCTCACCCGCTGGTATGCCAGCAGGCAGGGATGCGTACTCCGTTGTCATGAGACTGCCGGCAGAGTCTTCCGGGCAGGACAGAAGCATTCGAATGTCATGTCGCTCAGCTTTGGCAACAAGCGGAAGAATGGCTTCGACGAAACTTGAATCCAGTTCACGAAGGATGTCGTCGCGATTGTCAGGCGCCATTCCTTCCAAGAGTGGGCCCAGTTGAGAGTTGTTTGCGTCTTCTACGAGTTGGATCTGTCTGGCGAGTGGATAATACGGAAAAATTTCTGCTCGCTGCTCAACAGGAAGAGAGTCGAGCAGGTGCCAGATTTCATGATTATCAAGGCCCTCAGAAAATTCCGCGACGGTAGCTGGATGTAATTCTTCCGCAACTTCACGGATGCCAACTGCGTCCTGCTCGTGCAGCAGGCTACGAAGTTCCGGGAGGAGGATAGGGTTCGCAGTAACCATGATGGTTCATCGACTGGTTTAAAGGTGGTCGGACAATGCGGTTGAAGCGGCTATACTTTTCTCAGTTCGGATGACGAAATGGTACACACTGATTGAGGCAGCGGAGGCCTTGGTGACTAAGTATGCCATGAAAATATGCCCTCCTGAATTTCTCTTGCCCAAAAAGTTGATGAAAAAAGTAATTTTTTTACTTGTGGTATTGGCACATATCACTTCAGTTCGTGTTTCCAAAGGAGGAAGTCCTGAAAAAGGACTCCAAGTGCTGCTTGAAAAGGCATATCTACCCGCAGACCTCGACCAGGAAGTGTTTGATGCGCTTTGGACAGTTTGGCCAGAGCGTTTGAAGTCGGAGGCAGAACAGGCATCGGTTGCAAGGCGACGACAGATGGCCATGGACCGGTACGGCCTACTCCCTCATCCGAGCGATCCGTCACGATCAGTTCAGTACGTTGTCGATTCCAGCGGAAACTGGACCATGAGTTGTCTTGCCTGCCACCAAGGGCAGGTAGCCGGTGAGATGGTCCCTGGAGTCCCGAATTCAAACTACGCCCTTGAGACATTCACGGAAGAAGTGCGGTTGGTGAAAATTGCACAGGGAAAGTCGTTTGGGCATATGGACGTTGGGTCACTTCTGTTGCCACTTGGCACAACGACCGGTACGACGAATGCTGTTATGTTTGGTGTCGCTCTCATGCATCACAGAGACGCAGCCCTGAACATCATCTCGCGGGCTCCCCGATTTGATCTTATTCACCATGATATGGATGCTCCGCCATGGTGGCATTATCGCAAGCGAAAAACCCTGTACGCTGACGGCTTTGCTCCGCAAGGAAGCCGCATGCTTATGCAATTCCTGTTGGTTCGTGAAAACGGTCCGGAGAAGTTTCTGGAATGGGAGCCAGATTTTAAGCATGTTGAGGCCTGGCTCGAATCGCTGCAGCCACCGAAATGGCGGTGGAGCATCGATAAAGGCTTGGCGAGCAAAGGCGAGATAATCTTTCGTGAGCATTGTGGTCGCTGCCACGGGTCGTACGGAGAAAGCGATGAATACCCGGAGGCGGTTATTCCCATTGATGAAATTGGGACTGATCGAGTTCGATTTGATGCGTTAACAAATGTTGAAAGAAATGCACTTAACGAGAGTTGGTTTGGTCATTTTGGTCGTGATGCAGTAACCATAGGTGATCGCCAGCGCCCAGAGGGATACGTGGCTCCACCGTTAGATGGTGTGTGGGCCTCAGCACCATATTTTCATAATGGGTCAGTTCCAACATTGTGGCATGTTCTTCATCCAGAAAATCGGCCACCTGTTTGGTGCCGGACGCCTGTTGGCTACGATATCCACAAGGTTGGTCTAGAGATTCGGGAACGCAGTGCAGCGGATTTTGCTGAGGCCGTTTCGGGCGGGATGCCTTCTTCACTGCGGCGACAATTTTTTGACACGACGAAACCCGGGAAATCAGCAGAAGGGCACGTCTATCCTGAGGTGTTGAGCGATTTTGAGAGGACTGCAGTGCTCGAATATTTAAAGACGCTTTAGCAGGCTCACTGAAAGCAGACTGTTTTTCATCATTGTGATACAGTGGTGGCGACATCTTACTCACCATATTTCCATTCATGCCAATCATTTGGAGAAAATTCATGACACAGCTTGAACGCGCTCGTGAGAACGAAGTTACACCCGAAATGAAGTTCATTGCCGAGCGTGAAAACTTGCCCGAAGACGTGGTCTGTAGTGAAGTTGCTCGTGGAAGAATGGTTATCCCGGCGAATACTGTGCATCTCACGAAGTGTCTTGAGCCAATGGCGATTGGTATCGCTGCATTAACAAAAATTAATGCGAATATTGGTAATTCGGCTGTGACAAGCGACGAGTCAACAGAACTCGAGAAGCTTCATATGGCAGTTCACTACGGTGCAGATACCGTGATGGATCTTTCGACAGGAAAAGATATAGACAGTATTCGTCGAGCAATTATTGACGCCTCTCCCGTGCCAATCGGAACAGTTCCGATCTATCAAATGCTTGAGGAACTTGGCGGTGACATTGATGAAATGAAGCCCCAGCATTTTCTCGATATGTGTGAAAAGCAGGCTCAGCAAGGTGTTGATTATATGACAGTTCATGCCGGCCTTTTACAAGAACATCTTCACCTCACAATGAATAGAGTTACGGGTATCGTAAGTCGTGGTGGATCCCTTATTGCTCGGTGGATGATGACTCACAAAGAGCAAAACCCGCTGTATACCCACTTCGATGATCTATGCGACATCTTTCGGCAGTACGATGTAACCTGGAGTCTCGGTGATGGTCTTCGCCCTGGTGCAATCGCAGACGCGAGCGACGAGGCGCAGTTTGCAGAATTGCACGTTCTTGGTGAATTGACTCGGCGAGGCTGGTCGAAAGGATGTCAAGTGATGGTTGAGGGTCCAGGGCATGTCCCGATGGATCAGATTGATATGAACGTCAAACGCCAGATGGAAGAATGTGATGAAGCACCATTTTATGTGCTTGGTCCACTTGTCACTGACATCGCTCCTGGCTATGACCATATTACGAGTGCGATAGGTGCAGCGCTTGCGGGTTGGAGCGGTGCAGCCATGCTTTGTTACGTGACACCGAAGGAACATCTTGGTTTGCCTGATGCAGAGGATGTTAAGCAGGGAGTCATTGCTTATAAGATTGCTGCTCATGCGGCAGATCTTGCAAGACATCGGAAGGGTGCCCGCTCTCGGGATGACGCACTTTCGCATGCACGTTTCAACTTCGATTGGAATGAGCAGTTTCGTCTGTCTTTGGATCCGGAAACAGCAAAGCGATACCACGATGAAACGCTGCCTCAAGAGACGTTTAAGTCTGCTCAGTTTTGCAGCATGTGCGGTCCGAAATACTGCTCAATGAAGATATCACAGGAAATCCGTGATATGGCCGCCAGCGAAGCGAAGAACGCTTCTGGTGAGCCAGTTCAAATTGAACTACCTGCGACGTAAGAGTATTGCTTCGGGCCTAAAGGCAAAGTCTTGGGAGTTCATTTATTTGATGCTCCAATCAGTCCCGTCAGCGCGGTCCTCTAATTGAATTTCGGCCTCATTCAGGGTGTCACGGATGAGGTCTGCTGTTGCAAAATCTTTTGCCTGACGCGCTCGAGACCGTAGTTCAATGATTAGTTGCATTAACGAGTCCAACAATTTCCCGTCGGTTCCTGAGGATGCTTCTGCCGGTGGAGTAAGGAATAGCCCAAGAGTGCTCGTGAGTTCTCGCATTAAGTGCATGAGCCCATGAAGAGTTTCAAAGTCATGGTCCTTTGTTTTCTTTTCGAGCCCCTCGCTATCAATGAATTTGTTGATGAAACGAACAAAGTCGAACAAAGTCGCCACTGCTATCGCAGTATTGAAGTCATCATCCATCGCCTCTAGGAAACGATTTCGTAATGCTGTGACGTGCTCCCCGACCGTTTCATGAAACTCTGAAATAGCGGCATCACCATCGCAACGGTTACGTGCTGGCAGTGTGTAATACGAAGTTCCACAGAGCCTTTCATAGCGGCTGAAAAGCCTCTCGAAAGCTTCGAGCGCTCGAGCAGATTCTCCGAGTGGTTCTTCACCAAAGTGGATTGGACTTCGGTAATGTGTTGACAGGAGTAGAAGTTTGATCGCTTCCGGTCGGTGGCGGGCAAGGAGTTCCCGGAATGGTTCAGCTCCAGTCGACTTTGATATTTTTGTAGCGGCTAGATCGTCTGGAGTGGCACCGCCATCTCGCGGGCGACCACCGACTTTCCCTGCTGCGCCTGCTGCCTGCATCAGTCCGTTATGCATCCAATATGTGGCCATGGGGCAATCGTGGAGTGATTCACTCTGCGCGATTTCGTTTTCGTGGTGAGGAAAGACTAAATCAAGTCCGCCTCCGTGGATATCAAAATGGCTGCCAAGAAGGGCCTCACTCATTGCAGAGCACTCAATATGCCATCCGGGTCGTCCCGGGCCCCATGGGCTGTCCCAGGATGGCTCACCGGACTTTGCCTTTTTCCAGAGAGCAAAGTCGGCAGCCGATCGCTTTCTATCAGCTGTAGCACCACCTTCCCCCTGCGTTTTTTCGAGTGAACGGTTCGTTAGTTTTCCGTAATCTTCATCTTTGGCGACATCGAAATAGACATCACCATCCGCGGGATATGCAAAATCTTTCTCAACAAGGCCTGCAATGAATTGAATAATGCCTTCAATGTGGTCAGTTGCTTTTGGCATGGTATCAATGCCGTCGACGCCCAATGCAGCAAGGTTGTCCAGATAGTCAGTGGTCATTTCCTCAGCCAGAGCGGCCATCGACGTGCCGCGGTGTTTACTCTCGGCGATGAGTTTGTCGTCAACATCCGTAATGTTGACAACCCACGTGACGTCCCACCCTGAATAGACAAGATGCCGTTTGATTGTGTCGAAAATAACCGGACCAACCATGTGCCCAATGTGACTCGGTTTGTAGACCGTTGGTCCGCAGAGATACATGCCGACCTTGCCAGGAACAACTGTTTTGAAGTGCTCTTTCTGGTGGCTTAACGTGTTGTAAAGTTCAATGTTTGGAAAGCTATGAGTGGATTGATTCATTTCCGCCATATTTCAGTGTGGCTCCCTAGTTTTTCAGAAATCTACAGTGTCTTTAGGTTTTGTTGAATGCCGCCTGTGTTTCAAGCAATACAATGCACTCTGCAGCGATTGCACGCTCCTCACCAATCGGGCCAACGGCTTCGCCTGTCTTGGCCTTAAGCCAGACCTGATTGATATCAAGATTCAGTAAATCAGATATATGTTGCCTGATCCCTTCTCTGTGAGGGAGAAGTTTTGGTTTTTGAGCAAAAATAACGCAATCCAGATTCACAATATTCCAGCCGGCGTTCCGTACCTGATCACGTGCTACTGCAAGCATCGAACTTGAAGATCGATCTTTATTTCTCGGATCATCATCAGGGAAAAGTTCACCAATATCACCAAGAGCAGCGGCTCCGAGGATTGCATCAGTCATGGCATGCAGAAGGACATCAGCATCGCTGTGCCCAACGGCAGATTGGGTATGAGGAATTTTCAGGCCACCAAGCCAGAGCCCATTTCCGGGCTCAAGTCTGTGCGTATCATGACCAATTCCAATTCGATACATCTCTAGTTCCCGTGTGGAAATCTCCGGTAAATGGTTCAAGAGCGGCAAGTCTATCGTTTTGGCCTATACTTCCGCATATGTACAACAGCAGTGAAACAAAAAGTGACCTCATAATCGAGGTCAATGATCTGGCCAAAGAATATCGCGTGTATGACAAGCCGGAGGGCCTCTGGGCGAGCGTGCGAGGTCTCTTTCACCGGAAAAATAGAATAATCCATGCATTGCGAGGGGTGAATCTGAGCGTTGGACGTGGTGAATTCCTCGCGATGCTTGGACCAAATGGAGCGGGGAAGACAACATTTTTAAAGCTGCTCTCGGGAATTATTACGCCCACGCGGGGAACTGCCCGCGTTTTAGGCCACGTACCGTGGGATCGAGCAGATGATTTTCGGCGACGTTTTGCCCTTGTGATGGGCCAAAAAAATCAGCTCTGGTGGGATTTGCCAGCGGCGGAGAGTTTTCGGCTTCACCAAGAAATTTATCGGATCGATCCAGTTCGATTTGCAAAAATTCGTGATGAACTTGTTGACATGTTGGGAGTGTCTCACCTTCTTGGGCAACCAGTGCGCGAACTCTCGCTCGGAGAGCGGATGAAGTTAGAACTTATCGCAGCGTTACTTCACGAGCCCGAAGTGTTATTTCTCGATGAGCCCACTATTGGTCTTGATGTTGTTGCGCAACACACGATTCATGAGTTTCTCAGGCATATTCAAAAGCAGCGGTCGGTTACCGTTGTTTTAACAACACACTATATGAAAGATGTTGCTGCCCTTTGTGAGCGAGTGGTGGTCGTTACGCATGGCAGTATTCTTTATGACGGTTCGCTCGAGCAGATTGTTGATCGTTTTACAACGCATAAGGTGGTAACACTTGATCTCGAGAATGCTCCTGCTCCTGGTGAAATGGAACGATTTGGATTCTCATGTGAAGTGCATGGGCCTCGTGTGTCGTTGCGAATTGATCGATCACGAATAGCAGATGTCTTGCCAAAACTACTGGCGAGTCAACAAGTCCGAGATGTTTCTGTCGAGGATGTGCCGTTGGAAGAAATCGTTGCAGGTCTGTTTCGTGGGGCGGCAAATCGACAGGCAGGCGTAGATCCGGAACAGGAAGTTGGAGCAGTATGAGCACCACTGCAAATTCCGAGAGTCTCCATACCTCGAGCGGTTGGTTCCCAGGGCTACGGTCGTGGTGGCGAATGCTTATCATTTGCCTTGAGGAGCGATTGGCGTATCGGAGCGACTTTGCGTTGGGTACGGTGATGCGTTTCCTGCCGATCGTCACTCAGGTTTTTCTCTGGACGGCTGTCTTTGCGGCCTCGAGTCGTACGGATATCGCAGGATATTCTCGTGACAACATTGTTGCGTACTATCTGCTAACGATGGTCACTCGAGCTTTCTCAAGCATGCCGAGTCTGGCAGGGGGTATCTCTCGCAGTATTCGCGACGGATCTGTGAAGAAGTATCTAATTCAGCCGATTGATTACATTGGGTTTTTGCTTGCCTCTCGGATTGCTCACAAACTTGTTTACTACATCGTGGCAATACTTCCCTTCGCCGCAGTTCTTTTTTTCTGCCGTGGTTATTTTCCTCCAGCGCCAGATGGTCTTACAATCGCCGCCTACATTCTGTCGTTACTGCTTTCATTCCTACTCGGATTTTTCTTGGAGGCAACTCTGGGAATGATTGCGTTTTGGTTTCTTGAAGTTTCCAGCATTATTTTTGCGTACATGTTGTTTCAGTATCTTCTTTCGGGGCATATGTTCCCGATCGATATGCTTGCAGATATTCCAACAGGGATAACGGGAGTAAGCCTTGCGGATGTCGTGCGATTGTTGCCGTTTGAGTACACCGCCTACTTTCCTGCCGCGGTGTGGCTTGGGAAGATTACAGGTTGGGAACTTGTGAGAGGACTTCTCATTGAGATCACATGGCTCGTCATCATGATAGGAGTTTGTCGGTTTGTGTGGTGGCGAGGCACAAAACGATATAGCGGTTTTGGCGGTTAGTTTTCGAGGCATCACTCATGAGACGATACATCAAGATTTTTTCCACGTTTGCACGGGCCTGTCTTGTACGCGACATGACATTCCGAGTAAATTTCTTACTTGAGTGCTTGACCAGCCTCGGCTGGATGTCAATGAATCTCGCTTTTTACTTATTGATATTTAGCTTTACTCCAGAAATAGGTCGCGGTAGTGGTTGGTCGCGTGAACCGTTTTTTGCATTTGTTGCTACCGGTCTGATTATCAATTCAATTGTTCAGACCTTGTTTATGCCCAGTGCTTCGGAACTTACAGAAATGGTTCGAACAGGTGGTCTTGATTCAGTTCTCGTGCGACCCCTCGATGCTCAATTTTTACTTTCAATGCACAGGTTCGATTTCTCGTCGATGGCGAACGGTCTTGTCGGACTTGGTCTGCTCAGTTGGGCTGTACTCCGCTTTCCTGTTACACCACCGCTCATCGCATGGCTGCTCTATCCGTTGCTCATTGTCTGCGGTGTGGCGATCTTGTATGGACTTATCATTATGCTTGCAGCTGCAACAATACTGATGGGTAGAAACCAGAGTTTGTATGATTTCTGGTTTTATATAACCAATTTTTCACGCTATCCAGCTGAAATATATGCAGGCCCATGGGGTGATCCGCTCCGTTCATTTTGTACGTTTGTCATTCCGATATTACTCGTTGTGAATGTGCCTGCGGGTACTCTCGCTCGTCCGCTTTCAGGAGAATCTTTGGGAATGGTTGTACTGACTTTTGCTGCGGCAGGCATTTCAGTTGGCTTGTCGAGAGTAGTTTTTCAAGCGGCGTTGGCTCGATACCGTAGCGCCTCAAGCTAAGTGAAGTTTCAGAGTATGTCACAGCCTTCTGCAAAGCCGATGGGGATATCAGTAATAGCCAGTTGGTTAAAGCTTATCCGTGTGCCAAATCTTGCCACCGCGGTTGCAGATCCGCTTGCAGGGTTTTTGATCGCGGGTGGGTTTTATCAGTATGAAAATCTTCCCCTCGGTGGTTGGCTGGCAATTGCATCATCGTTGTGTCTGTACGCTGGCGGAATTGTTCAAAATGACGTTGTGGATCTTCAGATTGACCAAACAGAGCGTCCGTGTAGGCCACTTCCAAGCAAGTGCGTTTCTTTTGAGCATGCTCGATTTCTATCCATTGGACTTCTCTTGTTTGGTGGCGGTCTGGCATGTGTCGCCTCAGTGGTTATGAATGACGTGACGCCAGCCGTTATTGGGGCAATGCTCACAACAGCAATCTGCGGCTATAACTGTTACGCCAAAGGCACATGGCTGGGGCCTTTGCTGATGGGAGTTTGCCGAGCGCTCAACTGGTCTCTTGGTATGGTTGTTGCTGGTTCGCCCTCGTTACCACTGTGGATGATTCCCTGCGGGATGGGTGTGTATGTGACGGGCATCACGTTGTTCGCTCGTGATGAGGCGGGTGCTGGAAAACGCTACCAGCTGCTTGTTGGTGCCCTTGTTATGTCCGCTGGACTTGTTTGTGCCGGTTTCACTCCACTGGTCAGCATCGAGGTGAACTCCACGAATGTTCCACACTGGCTTATCGAAGGCCGGCTCATTGCATGGCTTGCGCTGTGGAGCGTGCTGGGGGTTTCAATCCTCATCCGTTGTGGCCAAGCTATTCTAGATCCGGTGCCACAGCGTATGCAGGCGGCAGTTGGTAACGCGATTATGTCTATTATCACACTCGATGCAGTGCTGGTGCTCGCGTTCTGTGGGGAGCAATGGGCGGTAACAGTATTGGCTCTGTTAGTCTGGTTCGTTCTCGGTCGCCGTATCGCAGCAGTTACGTGAGCATGATGTCCTATGAAAGTTGGGTATAGTACAAATAGCTTTGGTGACGCGGATCCACTAGATGCGCTATCACTCCTTTGTGAGCAAGGGTATGCATCTCTTGCAATTACGCCTGATCGACACATGCTGAATCCATATGGGGAAATATTTCCCTCAGAGGTTCGTGTTTGGCAGCGTGCCTTGGTGAAGGCCCAGATGGGCTGTGTTGTTGAAACAGGAGCTCGGTACCTACTTGATCCAAGAAGAAAGCACCACCCGACGCTTCTTTCAGATGCCCAAGATGATCGCAAGCGAAGAATTGACTTTCTGCGACGGGCGGTTGATCTCGCTGGAGAACTGAATGCGGATTGTGTATCTCTGTGGTCAGGTGCTGTTTACTCTGATACTGACGAGGCATTGCTATGGCAGAAACTCACCGACGGTGTTGGAGAAGTTCTTGACTATGCCACTCGTTGTGGTGTTGTGCTTGGGTTTGAACCAGAGCCAGGAATGTTTATCGATACGGTGTCGCGTGCAGAAGAATTGTTTGAAAGATTAGGTCGACCCAAGTCTCTCGGTTTTACCGTCGATATTGGCCACCTTGAATGTCTGGGAGAGAGGCCACTGGCAGCTACCGTGCGCGATGTTGCTGATCGTATCGTGAATGTCCATATAGATGACATGACCGTTTGCTGTCACGAACATCTGCCCTTGGGGAAAGGCGATATCGATTACCGCCCTATTTTCCAAGAACTTTTCGCCGCTGGCTATCAAGGAGGCCTGCATGTTGAACTGCCGCGACAGAGCCATAGGTGGCATGAAACTGCCAAAGAATCATACGAGTTTATTCAGCGTATGATTCGGCTTACTTCATGACGCGCATCTGGGTACGCACCCTAAAAATAGTGGCGGTTTTTGTCTGCGATGCAGGCGTTTCCTGAATGCGGCTTTAACACCATGTTCTACCAGCTGTGTTGCCTGTGGTTTCTTGTTAACACCATTCAGGTGGCGGTTCGATTTCGTCTCCAGGGCGGCCGCCGGCATCAGCTCTTCCGGAGCCTTCAAGGCGGCTTACAGCCTTTAGTTCCATGTCCTCATTGCATGCAATTTGACATGACAGCCGAAGTCCAGGTGTTGATGAGAGGCTGCGTGCCTCAAGGACATCTTTTTCTGCTTTTGTGATGGCTTTCGGCTCACCTGATACGAATTCAACACGGCAGGTCGTACATCGACCAAAACCACCGCATGCATGCATTTGATCAACGCCGCACTCATCCACGAGTGCATTGACAAGTCGTTTTCCTGCAGGTACTTCAAACTCACCAAATCCTTCAACAGTCAACTTCGGCATGTGCATGCTCCTCTTTTAAAAATGAAATGAGTAGTCTTTTGTAAACTTATGAACAGAAACGTTCTATGGAGAAGAAACAGGCCGTTGTGGTGGCCGCTTTTTTTTTCGAGGTGGGGGAGGGGGGTCAAGGTCTTTCGTCAAGTCAGTATCTGAAACATGTGACGTGATGCCCGTCTCAGGCACATCGAGTCCACTCGTCCAGACCAATGCATTGAGTATAAGAGTACGGAAGTCGTTATTTGCCCAATTCTCATGAAAATGACCACCGGTACACCCAAAGCCACGGCCGCCGTCGGGTCGCTCGTAAGCCCAGGCGAGAACTTCGCGACTTCCTTTATTTGACCGAACGGTTGGGTTGTTGCTGTGAGGGCCATCGGGCCGCTCTCGTGTGCTGTCGGGTGGGATAGCCGTGAGAATTTTGATGACCTCGTCATTGGGTTCACGAAATCGCATGTGGTAGTACCACTCGTCATTTATTTCAAATGGTTTCACGCCAGAGCAAATAGGATGATTTCTAGCTAATTCTGTTTTGACAAGTGTCCAATGGGGGTTGACTGACCAATCTGTCTCGAAGAATCCGCCAATCCAATTGAGAAATTCTGGTCCACCTTTTTCTTTGGGTACCTCAACACCGTAATGAAGACACGCAACACCAACACCACGTTTTGCCAGGGCATCAATTTTTGCAAGTCTATTACTTTGTATAACAGGGTGCCCTTTGCCACCGTCAGAAAACAGGAGGATCGCATCAGCATTATCAAAAGCGGTTGGATCTTCTGGCCAGCCATTGGTGTGTACCGCTGTGATTAATTCCTCACCAATGGATTTCCGAAGACACTTTTGGAAGAGAAGGCAGCCTGCTCTGAACTCATGGGCTCCTTGCGCATGACTAGCACGCCCTGCTAATAAAAGCAGTTTCTTGCGGCTATCAGTAAGCCGGAGACGTTTCAGCCGAATGTCTTTGAATTCGACTTTCATGGGTTGTCCGGCATGAAGTTGAAAAGCAAGTATTCCACTAAAAGATTGCTTGCCCTTGTCATTGTCAGTTGTTTCTGACATCAACGTTCCGTTGATGAAATGTTGGAGATGGTTACCGCGGGCAACAATGCGATATTGATTCCATCCACCGCTCTTAATCACAGATTGCAGGTCTTCGCTCGTACCGATAGGACCATCTTGTTTTTTGACTCCAGCGGTATCGAGAGTAACTCTTTCACCTCGTTTCGTGACAATCCCTCGCCCACCTTGTTCGTAGAGAATCCCGCTATAATTTTTTCCGGATTCCATGTCAGCTTGGTAACCGGTGACACGAAATTCACCCAGATCCTGACTACGGTATTGAATCCCGCTATTGCCGCCAGTAATCCTGTAGGAAAGAGTAAGTTCGAAGTCGTCAACGGTCCCCTGTCGCCAGATTAAATAAGTTGTCTTCGCTAGTGGTGTTGTTGTTTCACCAATAAGAACACCATTTTCAACTCGCCAGAGTTTTTGGTTGCCTTCCCACCCATCAAGTGATTTGCCATCAAAAATTGCACGGGAGCCATCTTCACCAGAGGCAGAGTCGAGAAATGCACCGTCGAGAAGAGGGAGTGCAATGGTCAGGAGTAACAGCATTGCGATTTTTTTTGGTGCGTTTGAGCGAGAGGGTATCATTTGAATCCTGAAAAGTCATGACTCCGCAAAGTAGAAATTTCTTATGTCCACATAAGCAGAGGAATCAAACGGCCTCGATGCTCATCAACAGTATTGCACGATTGACCCTGCGTAACAACAAGCATCCAATGAGAGCGGCTGCAGTATACGCCGTGGTCAAGGAGTGGGCGTAACAAGATGGTCGGCGTCAAAGTAGTTTTCTTCGAGCCCGAACATTTCAAGGAATCTGCCGGTGTTAAGAATCTTAATGCCTAACTCTTTGGCTCTATCAAGTATGTTTTGCCGCCGTCTCGCCATTTCACGGTATGCGTCATCTTGCTCTGGTTGATTTGGCATCCCAGCGTCAATTACAAAAGTAGTGGTGTAGCTGACCTGATCGGTAACAGTGCCCCCAGCGTTCTCAATTAAATCTTTCAAGTCCTCGTCGTCAGTGGCAGAGTCTCGATCAAGTTGGACATGGCCGACAAGCACCACTTGCAAAGGCATCATAGGGTTCCAGATACTAGTT
>Ga0209631_10004472_pt1 | contig 15453 bp, 12 predicted proteins | sample COG_08_FD_184752 | JGI IMG/M metagenome (GOLD analysis project Ga0209631, IMG submission 184752) | Pelagic Microbial community sample from North Sea - COGITO 998_met_08 (SPAdes) (version 2) | ecosystem: Environmental > Aquatic > Marine > Neritic zone/Coastal water | place: Helgoland, sampling...
TCGCAGGCCAAACGCGCAATATTGGCGTAAACCATCGGTGCCGTCTGGAAAAAGGTACGCAGGACGTCAATGTCCATCGACGCGACCTTGGCGCCGCGATTCTCGCTCATTACGACATAGCCTTCGCCTTGAAGACGTTGCAGGACCTCGCGAAGGGGCGTGCGTGACATGCTGTAATAATCCGACAAGCGTGCTTCGTCGAGATCATGCCCCGGTTTTAGTTCAGTCGACAGAATGCGACGACGCAAATCGATTAGGCAGTCAAGTTTTGTGTAGCGCTCCATATGATCCTCGAAATTTGTATACAATATGTGTGCATTTTATGGATCTGTCAATTGAAGTGGGCTATTGATGATTTGAAAGACAGTCTGAGCAGCCCCAGATTTCATAGGCATGCAAGCGCCGCTTTTTTGGCGAACTCATGCGCCAGGCCCCGCAAAACAGTCATTGGTGCATCGCGCAGCATTCGGCACTTTGGGCTCTAAACAGCCATTCGCTGCAATTTGAAAGAATGACTGCTTTAGCCCAAGAGCAAAATCTGAGCCGCTAGGCCATTAAGTTTAAAACGTTTGGCAAAGACGTCTAGAGTCCAAAATACTAGCATGGATATTTCGGCTCGCCACCGCATCCCCAACCCTAAACAGGTTATGACCTCCATCATTAGACATGCTCGGTTGCGCCTCACCTGCGATCAACGCCGGAATATCAACTACTCCATGGTTTGCCGCGTTGGCCACCAGCTCATAGTAAAGCTCGTCATTCGGCAATGTGCCGTGTTCGATCACAATATAATCTGCCTTTAATTTATAGGGATGGTCGCCGTAATCAGAGTTAAATTCAGCTAGTACTCCGTTACCTTCACGGCTGATACTGTTCAACCTGAAATCAGGTGTCACCTCAACCTGATGGTCATGAAACGCTTTAATATACATCGGGAAGTTTGATGCCCCCATTTCATGAACCGCATGGCGGTCGGGCGTTACCAGCCGCACTTTAAACCCGCGCTTTGCCAGCTCAACTACTGTTGATGCAGCTTGATGCTGTCCGTGGTCATCATAAACCAAAACCATCTCTTCACCCGAAGCTGTCTTGAGCGCCTCCCCTGACAGCACATCCCATGTTGAGTGCGCCAGTTCACCACCCTTAATATGCTCAATATCAGGCACACCACCTGTTGCTACCACCACAATATCAGGTTTGAGGGATTCGATCATCTCATGATCTGCAAATTGTTGCCAATGGATATCAACCCCCAGCCTCATTACCTCACTGCTCAGCCAATCAACAATGCCGATCAGGTCTTTACGCACCTGGCTTTTTGCAGCAAGGCGAACTTGTCCCCCTAATTCAGAAGACGCCTCGATCAACGTCACGTCGTGCCCTCGCAAGGCGGAGACACGAGCCGCTTCTAACCCTGCAGGCCCGCCACCGACAACCACAACCTTTTTTGCTGTGCCGCTAGATGGTGGAGTGATATGTGGAATACTTCGTTCTCGAGTTGTCGCAACATTGTGGATGCATAACATCTCACCTTCATTATAGATGCGGTCAATACAATATCCTGCCCCCACACAAGGTCGGATTTCTTCGGCGCGGCCCTCTTTAAGTTTATTGACCAAATGCGGGTCAGCAATATGCGCCCGCGTCATACCCACCAAATCAACCAGCTTTTCTTGGATGGCATATCGCGCGGTTGCAAGGTCAGAGATGCGCGCCGCATGGATGGTTGGCGTTTTCAGCTCAGCCTTAAACGTCCCCGCCAACTGTAAGAACGGAGCCAGCTCTTTAAACATTGCAGGTACAGGATAATTTGCCAACATATATTCCGTATCTGACCTCCCTACATTTAGATTGAAATAATCAATCGTACCGTCCGCTTCAATAATCTTCAGGGCTTCTAACGCTTCATCTTTTTGCAAGCCTTCTGCCAGCTTACTTTCCATTTCAACCCGCGCACCAATCACAAAATCAGTGCCTAATTCCTCTTTAACCTTCTCATAAAGCTCACGCAGAAAACGCATCCGCCCTATTAAATCGCCGCCATATTCATCATCACGCAGGTTTGTATCAGGCGAAAGAAACTGCCCGGGCAAATGCGCGTTTTGCAAAATCTCAACACCATCAAGCCCTGCATCACGCATACGACGCGCAGCGGCAATATAATCACCAATAACGCGTTTGATGTCAGCATGGTCCATCACTTTCGGAAACCCTCGATGGGCAGGTTCACGCACGCGTGATGGTGCAATCACTGGCAACCAATCGCCGTCATTCCATGTTGTTCGGCGTCCCAAATGCGAAATTTGGCACACAATACGGCAATCTTCTTTATGGATACGCTCAGCAAATTCTCTAAAATAAGGGATCATCCGATCAGACGACACATCTAGCTGACCGAAGACAGAAGGTGAGTCAGGGCTCACACAAGATGAACCACCTATCATCGTCATCCCGATCCCGCCTTTGGCTTTTTCCAAATGGTAACGTTGATATCGCTCTTTTGGCATACCATCTTCTGCTAATGCAGGCGCATGGCACGTGCTGACAATACGATTTTTAATAGTCATCGCCCCCAATTGAAACGGCAATAAAAGCGGGTCTGACATGGCACACTCTCAATTGAAAATTTGAGTTCAAGTATTCGCAAATATGACTTTAGACGGCCCACGAATTTGCTTTTTTAGGCTAAACCACCTTAAATTTTTGTCAATCGTGTAGACCCCTATATTCGCTAGTCATTTTTAGTCGGTTGTACTAAGTGAGAATTACCGTTTCTTTGTTTGGGCATAGCTACACACAGGCTTGCGGAGCAAGGAAAGTCCAGTGGAAAGAATGTTTTATGACATCAGAGCTCTTTCGAAAGTCATAACTTTGGGTGCGTCTTTTAGCTCTACTTAAACAAACCAAAGAGCAAAAAGCACTTAACTCTTTAACTGTTGGCTGGCAAAGCGTACCTTCGCGCTCATGGACCCCAAGGTCAGCTTTGAGGATAAGGCAGTCTTTGACAGCTGAAGATGTAAGCGAACTTGGTGTGTCGAATTTGTCTACCGATCTATTCATCTTCTGCTATGAAGTTTTTTAGTGATTAAGACGACGGTTTTTTTGTCGCGATTGCTAGACTGTTGGTAGCATTTTCCGGCCATCTGTTCCGCAAGCTAGCTAGGTTGCAACGCCTGATTTTGGAGGTAGGAGCACTCGCAATTTTGATGCCTAACACGCACGCTTGTAAATCTTAGGCTGGCTCTTATCATTAAATCGGTATCAGTTGCTGCTTATAGAAGGGCCCAAAATGCCAAAGCCACTTGAAGGAATTCGGGTCCTTGACCTAACCAACGTATTGGCTGGGCCCTTCTGCTGTCATCATCTAGCCCATCTCGGTGCTGAAGTTATCAAAGTCGAGACGGTCGATCGCGGCGATCTTGCCCGTCAGCTGGGTGCAGACTCCGAATTGAACGCAGCAGGCATGGGTGTCTCTTTTCTTGCTCAAAATGCAGGAAAAAAATCCGTTACAGTCAATCTGAAAGAGCTTAAGGGCAAAGAGCTTTTTATCAAACTGGTGGAAAGTGCCGATGTCATTGTTGAAAACTTTCGCCCCGGTGTGATGGCTCGTTTGGGAGTCGATTACGAGACCCTTAAGTCGATAAACCAAACATTGATCTACTGCGCGATATCAGGCTTTGGTCAGGATGGGCCCTGGGTGCACCGTCCGGCCTATGACCAGATTATCCAAGGAGTATCGGGCGTAATGTCGATTACGGGAGCGGATGACAGTGCCCCATTGCGCGTGGGGTATCCCGTTGCTGATACTGTAGGCGGCATCACAGCGGCATTTGCGATCTCTGCAGCACTTAATGAAAGTCCACGGGGGAATTTTATTGATATATCGATGCTGGAATCCGTGCTCGCGACAATGGGCTGGGCTGTGTCCAATTATCTGATTGCAGGGGTCAAACCCTCAGCCAATGGAAACGAGAACCCAACATCAGCACCGTCTGGCGCATTTGAGGCCGCAAGGGGTTTGATCAACATCGCGGCGAACAAGGATGAGCAATGGGTATTGCTGACCGACCATCTTGGAGTGCCAGAATTGAGAGATCATCCAGACTACGCAACTCGAGAAGACCGCAAACTAAATCGGTTGGCTCTTAAAGCTGAATTGGAGACTGTCCTAAGGACCAGACCAGCTCGTGATTGGGCCGAGGAGCTGAACCGAATAGGCGTACCGTCCGGGGCGGTCCTGACTGTTCCAGAAGTTCTGGACATGCCACAGGTTGCAGAGAGAGGTTTCCTCAAAAGCTATGAAAGCGTCCCGGGTATCGGGCGCGACATTCAAGTTGCAACCACTGGTATAAAAATGAACGGTCATGCACCAAGCGTCGCAACACCACCACCCATTCTCGGGCAACACAACACTGAGATCTGGACCGAGTTAGGTCTTTCGACGGAAGAAATTGAAGAATTGAAAAAGGAGCATGTCATATGAGTGTCTCTAAAAGTGACGTGTCCGATTGGTGGACGACAGAGATCATAGATATGGCACCTGGCCAAATCAGGTTACGCGGCAATCCTATTGAAGACCTGATTGGTAATATCTCATTTCCCCAGATGATCTGGTTAATGACGCGCGGCGAATTGCCGAACAAAGAACAAGCGAATTTGCTTGAATGCGCTCTAGTTGCAGCGGTCGATCATGGTCCACAGGCTCCATCAATTGCAGCCGCACGAATGGCCGTAACCTGTGGTTTGGGTCTGAACGGGGCTATGGCCTCCGCGGTCAACATGTTGGATGATGTGCATGGTGGTGCTGGAGAGCAGGCTGTAGAACTTTATCACTGGGTACATGACGCGGTTCAAAAGGGTAATGAGTTGGAAGAGGCTGCCGCGCAGATGATTGACCGATGGCAGAATGAACGTACAAAATTCATACCGGGATTTGGGCATCGCTTTCATAAACCCGAAGACCCGCGGACACCCAGACTGCTAGGTTTAATTGATGAAGCAGCCCAAGCTGGCACTGTCGACGGGTGTTTTGCCCATATTGGGAGAGCAATTCAGCAAACGTTGAATGCCCGTAAAGGCAAACCTGTACCGATGAATATTGACGGCGCAACAGCGGTGATTTACGCCGAACTTGGGTTCGCCGGACCTTTGGCACGAGGCCTTTTTTGTTTGTCTCGATCCGTCGGTATAGTAGCTCATGCATGGGAACAAATGAACCAGGGTGGGCGCAATAAGGGACCAACGCCCCCAGCATATCGTTGGACCTATTCGGGCCCAAATCCAATTGAAGGTTCCAATTGACTAATCTGTTTCGATTGTGCCCCATCTCGATTGGAGTAATTGTTCCGTATTCGACATAGCTTGCGAGGGAAAAGGCTTACCACAGTTCAATTAGGTGCGATAAAGCACTTAGCTTAGCCCATTTTAAGACATTTCTACTTCGCGCCGGAGTAACGCATTAATTGTGACACTAGAACTTGGGATGTTACTTATTCCACCACTCTCATACCCCACCTTTGAAATGCTTTAAGTGTATCACTGCAAGTTTCCATTGAGAGGTTTCTGATGAGATGAACAGGAGACCCACCCCCACCTTTCCTAGACTCTCCCTGAGCGACGGTAAGACATAGATTCTTATCATCCATAAGATGGATTTTGCCTTTTTTATCCCACTCAAACCTCTGGAGTTGTCCACCCCGACATTTGCTTAGTTGTAACGATGCCGATGCAGTAACTGATTCTGCTTCCATACAAACATTAAATGCGGGTAGTTGAAATTGGTTCTTCATCAATTTGCTGGAGTCAAACCCCTGATCGACAGCAACCTCTCCTTGGTAGGAGTAACAAGTATGCGCTTGCAGTCCTCGATTAACTTTCGCTTTCGATTTGTGCCCTCTGATATCGATGCAAAACCCTCTATTATCATCCAATCCATTAAGAGAATAGATTTCCACTATTCCCCCCATCACAATATTAGGAATTAAGAAAAGTAGGTGAAAAAAAAGGAGTAGTGGTTTCATCTTCAACCCAATTATTACGAACATATTTTAAGATATTTAACTGATAGAATAATAACAAAAGTATTCTGGAGGTAACCCTTAAAACTGATCAATGTTTAGATGAGCGGCTTCTGACATCGGCATATACTTTTTTGCAGCATTTTTCACTTTGGGCTCTCAGCTGCCATTCGCTTCGTGATCATCTAACGGCTACTACGCGGACTTTGCTGATATTGATGTTTTACAGATAATCTCTATCAACCTAACAGCGTAGTGGTAGAAATTTACGAAAGAGCGCGAGCAAATGAGATAATAGGCCCTTGCGTGAGTGCTTTAAGAAAATGAAATTCCGGCTTCTATTGACGCGTAGTGTGTTTTTTCAAGGAAAATCGTTTGAGTGGTGTTGTATTTATAACTGTGATAACTGCTGCGCTAGTTCACGCGAGCTGGAATTCCCTTGTCAAAGCAAGCACAGATAAGACGCTTGCTATGGGGGCAATAGTTATTGGGCATGTTCCCATAGCTGTTATTATTTTGCCTCTTGCAACCATACCTGACAGCAAAAGCATTCCATATTTGTTAACAGGCATTGTGTTGCATTTTGGGTATCAGCTATTCCTATTGAAATCCTACGAACACGGCGATCTTACAAAAGTTTACCCTATTGCACGCGGAACTGCGCCACTATTGGTCGGGCTTTTTTCTTTGATCGTTCTAGGAGTTGAGCTTTCGAGTGCCAAAATCTTCTCAATAATAATTATAGGTGTTGCAGTAATAAGCTTGGCTTTTGGTCAAAAATCTGATCGTCAAAAACGCCACAGTGCGTCGATATTCCCCCTAATTACGGGACTATTTATCGCCTCTTATTCCCTGATAGATGGCCTTGGTGCCCGTCTCGCTGGTTCATCGCTTGGATTTTTTTGTCTTTTGGCCATAGGGAATGGCTTCTTAATGGTAGCCTATCTCGCCTGGAAAGCTCCCAAAACACTTAAGAACCTACCCCATTATGGACTGTCAAATTTACTAATCGGGGGAACCGGATCATTTACAGCTTACGCGCTGGTAATTTGGGCCTTCACAAAAGCCCCAATTGCTTTAGTTACAGCTTTAAGGGAGACTAGCATTGTCTTTGCTTTTTTCATGGGCGTTTTCTTTTTAAAAGAACCGCCAAGTCTCATCAAATTAATTGCTTCTACCGCCATCTTGATGGGTGTGGTGCTGTTACATACTTCAAAATAAAAGTAGCAATTAGCCAAATTTTCTTTTGAGGCTAGCAAGCTTTAAACTAAAATTGCGCCATGCAGGTATTAGCCAAGCGTTTACTAACACGGCCTTTGATTGACTCCAGAATGGATGCGCACTTGGAAGGTAACGTAAATGGCCCTTCGCTGATAAAAATGCCCGCTTGGTTGAAAAGCCGAAAAGCCAAATACCATCTCTATTTCTCTCATCACTGTGGAGATCATATTCGGCTCGCTTTTGCGAATAAGCTAACAGGACCTTGGACAGTCTATGTCGGAGGTGTTTTGAGTCTATCAGATACCCCTTTTGTTCAGCAAAAACCTAATGTACCCGAGCCAAAATGGGCAGTAGAACGAGGTATTTCGGGTCTTTATCCGCATATAGCATCTCCTGATGTTCATATTGACCATCAACGTTCTGAACTAAAAATGTACTTTCACGGGCTTGATCAGGACGGAGAACAAAGGAGCCTTACAGCAACTTCAAAAGACGGATTGACTTGGAAAGTCCACCTTAAGCGTATCGAACAAACTTATTTGCGTGTCTTTAGGTACGAAAGTAAGACATATGCAATTGCTCTGGGAGGCGAAGTTCTGCGTGAGACCGAAAATGGTGTGTTCCAAGCAGGCGGATGGATTTTTCCAACCGAACACCGTCATTCTGCGGTTTTGGTGAAAGGCAATATTCTTCACGTCATTTGGTCTCGAGTTGGCGATGCTCCCGAAAGCTTACTACACTCGATCATAGATTTAAATCAGCCGTGGAAAAGATGGGCCATTAGTCAGACGAAAATAATACTGAAACCAGAGCTAATTTGGGAAGGTTCAAACTATCCCATTCGCAAATCTGATCTAGGTATGGCGCGATCAGATGAATGTGCCCTACGCGATCCTTGCATATTTCAAACTGAACAAAAGACTTATCTGATTTACACTGGTGCTGGAGAGGCTGCACTGGGGCTTGCAGAGCTTTTTGGTGTTTGAACGAAATGCGTTTCATCTCTGCACTTAAATGAGCTTCAGTAAAATTTGCCCAAGTATTTCCAAAATCACCTGAAAATATTTCAACATACTGGCATCATTTAATTCAATTAAATAAGTGAGCGTTCGCGTGCGGGCAAGTAAGGTCTATTCCCTATCCCTGCGCTGATTGTTTCATAACATTCGTATGAGATTGACGCCTGTTGCCACCATGAGGGGAGGTTTTATATCATCAAAGGATTGGCGTTAAGAGTGTTTTGGCAGCAAACGGACCCTAGAGGATCGCGCCATATTAACTTTTCATTCGGTGTGCTTTTGCATCGAAGAGTGGGCACGTGAACAATGTCGCGTCAAACAGTTGCCGTGCGATATCTACTTTTACAGCGGTTCCAGAAGACATTCTGTTGTGGACCTTGCCCAAAGCGACGGGTTTGCCGATGCGATAACCAAAGGCACAAGAACTCGTTTGACCAATGATATCGCCATCGTAATAGATTGGTTCATGGCCTACGGGTACGGCTTTTTCGTCGTGAAACTTGAGAGAAATCAAAGACGAGCTCCCTTTAATTTTTCGACGTTCTGCAAGCGCTTCTGCTCCGATAAAGCCGCCTTCCTTGCGAGTAGCAAAATCAAGCCCGGTATCGACAGGCGAAACATCACTGTCCAGTTCATGGCCCATAGCGCAAAACCCTTTTTCGATCCGCATAGAAGTCTGAGCATACAAACCAGCAGGCCTTGCACCTGCATTTACAAGAGCCATATAGATCGTAGCTGCGTTTTCGGCTTTCATTGTGATTTCCCACCCTGGTTCGCCAACATAAGACATTCGCGCAGCACGCACATGTTTTCCCGAGATATGTGCAGTGCCCACCTTAAAGTAGGCAAGTTCGTTTAGTTCTGGTGCTCCACACTCAGAGACAATTCTGGCTGCTTCAGGTCCCATCAGTCCTAAGACAGCATAGTCTTCGGTACTATCAGTGATGCTAACTTCAAAGCTCTCGGAATGTTTTTGAAACCACGCAAGATCACGTTTGATGGCGTCTGTGCCAACAAACAAACGATAGTGGTCATATGCAATTCGCTGGGTAGTGATGTCGCTCTCAAAAGTACCGCGTTCATTGAGAACTGCAGTGTAAACTACAGACCCAGGTGCACGACTCAGAAATCCAGAACATGTGTGCAAAAGAAACGCTTCGGCTTCTGGTCCGCGCACTTCAATCTTTCCTAAAGATGAGCTGTCAAAAATTGCGGCTCTCTCATGTGCAGCCATAACCTCTGTGCGAACATTTTGGAACCAATCAGGGCGCTCAAATGTCATTCGCGGTTCTTCGGTTTTGCCAAAGTACAAAGGCCGCTCCCAACCATAGAATTGTCCCATATGCGCTCCTGCCCCCTTGTATTCGCTTTCCAGCGGTAAGGCGCGGAGATTTCGAGCAGTCGAAAGCTGTTTACCTGGGAATGCAATATCGTAATGGGTTCCAAGGATTTCGGGCGCCCGCCTCATCAAGTGCTCGATGTTGTTGAAGACCGGCGCAAATCGTTTAGCATCTGCTTCTGAAAGATTATAAGCGGTATGCCCATGCAAGATGCAATGGGCTAAGTTCATACCCGCACCACCACCCGATGCGATTCCGACCGAATTCATGCCACAACCAAGGAATAGCCCTTTGGTTTCAGCTGTTTCGCCAAGCATAAAGTTGCCATCGGGCGTGAAGCTTTCCGGCCCATTCAGCAACATTTTGACTTCGGCAGTCTCCAAAGCTGGCAAACGTTGCAATGCATTCATCATCATCGGTTCAAAATGGTCCCAGTCTTCAGGCAGCAGGCCAAATTCGAAATTCGCATCCAGAAACCCGGGTGCTATGGATTTTCCCATTGGCTCAAAACACCCCACTAAAATTCCGCCAGAATCGTCGCGAATGTAGAGGTGGTTGTCATGGTCAGATAGAGTCGGTGTGTTGCCTAAGAAGCCGTCGATTGGCTTGGTCAAGAGGTAAAAGTGCTCACAGGCTAACACTGGCACTTCTGCTCCTGCCAATGCGCCAGCTTCGCGAGACCAAAGGCCAGTACACAGTGCGATGGCGTCGCACATCACAGTGCCGTTTGTGGTTTCTACGCCTTTGACGCGGCCATTTTCAGTTAGAATTCCCGTGACACCAGTGTCTTCGAAAATCTTCGCGCCTAACGATTTAGCCGCTGTAACTAGCGCAGCGCAGACATCTGAAGGTGAAACCCGCCCGTCATCTGGTGACCAGACCGCACCCAGCACATCTTTTGCATTCATTAGTGGCCAGCGTTCTTTTGCTTCATGAGGCGATATAGATAGTGCGTTTACGCCGTAGGCATGTGCCATTGCTTCCTGACGCTTTACATGGATCAAGCGGTTGGGATTAGTCGCAATCGATAGAGACCCTTTTTGAATCCAACCCACCTTTTGCCCAGTTTCTTCCTCAAGTTGAGAATAAAGTTGTACTGAATATTGGATCATTCTGGTCAGATTCTGTGAACTCCGTAGAGCCCGAACTTGCGCTGCTGAGTGCCACGTTGTGCCGCTGGTCAGTTTATTTCGCTCCAACAAAATTACATCTGAAACTCCCATTTTACCAAGGTGATAAAGAGTGGAGCACCCCATGATGCCGCCGCCAATGACAACGATCGATGCATGAGACGGGAGGTTGCTATATGTCATCTAACTGATTCCTTGACGAATCTTGAATTTTATATTTCAATAAAGTCTCTTGATGTAAGGAACGCAACAAAAAATTGGGTCATTCATTTCCCTTAAGTTTAATGGACCTTTCAGCCGAACGATTGCAGGCACTGAGCCCGCAGCTACGCCGCGCTGCCCGTTTTATTCTGGAAAATCCAGGAGACGTTGCCACCCGCTCGCAGCGACACGTCGCGGAGCTTTCACAATTACCAGCACCAACTTTTACTCGGTTGGCACGTGCGGTGGGGTTGCAAAATTACGATCAGTTGCGCGACCTATGCCGTGAGGACGTGTTGCGTAATAAAACTATCCTTGCTGATCGTGCAAAATCGCTCATCTCCAAAGTAAATGAAAATGCAGAAGAACCATCGCTTATTGGTCGTCATGCCACGATCGCGATAGGTAATTTGGAGCATTTTGTAGAACAGACAGATTCGAATAAGTTATCAGTTGCGGCTCGACTTCTGGCTGATGCAAGGCGTGTCGTTTTGATAGGCGAGATGAGCTCTCGCGGTTTAATGGACTATGCTTCTTACATAGCAAATATGTCGCTGACTGGCTGGAAAGTGCTTGGCCGTGCTGGTGAAGGTTTATCTTCGGAGTTGGCTGATCTGGGGTCAAGGGATGCGTGCGTAGTAACAGCGGTCAACCCTTATTCAACGCGATCTGTTAAAATTGCAAAACATGTCGTAGATGCAAAAGTCCCGGTAGTGGCAATCACTGACAATGCCTTGTCACCTTTGGTTACTTTGGCTGATTATAGTTTTTTTGTGGACACTAGAAGTCCGCAATTCTTTCCCTCGCATGTAGCGCTAATGGTTGTTTTAGAGGCGCTTGTTGATATGGTTATACGCGAGCGGGGTACTGAGGCGCAGAAACACATTGCTGCGGTAGAACGGCAAAATCACATCTTAAATGAGTATTGGCAGGAAAATCTTGCCACCAACAAAGGAGAGTTAAACTATGAATAGTTTTTTCAAGACTGCTATCAGTGGCCTAGCACTAGCCGCTATGTCCGCGGGAACTGTCAGTGCTCAGTGCACGAACGATGTATGGAACAAGGTAATGTCTAGCGGCAAAATCGTAATTGGTGTTAAAGCGGATTACAAACCTTGGGGTTTTCGTGATGATAGCGGAAATCTTGTTGGCATGGAAATCGATATGGCAATGGATGTCGCCGCCAAAATGGGCGTTGAGGCCGAATTGGTTCCCGTACAATCCTCTAATCGCATGCAGTTCTTAGAACAGGGTAAAATCGACATGATGATCGCTACCATGTCGGACCGTGCAGATCGCCGCAAGATCGTTGGTATTCCTGGGCCAAACTACTACACCTCTGGTACGAATATTATGTCTCCTAAGGCACTTGGATTTACCTCTTGGGAAGACCTGCGCGGCAAAAAGGTTTGCGGCAAGCAGGGTGCTTTTTATAATCAGATCACAGAAGAACGTTATGGCGTTGAAATCATGGCATTCACTGGTAACGCTGAAGCAAAACAAGCCCTAAGAGATCGGAAATGCGTCGCATGGGTTTATGACGACAGCTCTATCGGCTCTGACCTGAGCTCTGGCAACTGGGACGAGTTTGAAATGCCATTAGCGTCAGAAGATGACAACCCTTGGGGTCTTGGCGTTCCACTTGCTGAAGCCAGCTGCGTTTTTGGTAATTTTATGTCTGGCATGCAATATAACTGGCATCGCGAAGGCACGCTTATAGCATTGGAAGAGAAGTGGGGCATCAAACCCACGGCTTTCCTGCAGATGCAGAACGAGCGTAACAGTGACTGGATTAAATAATTCACTTTAGCAACCTGACGCTCCTCCGCTTTTATTGTGGGGGGGCGCTTCGGAATTGAATTTTATGGAAGAATACTTTCGACAATTAGCGGATACAGCACCTCGTTGGAACTTCATATGGATGTATGAGGATCGCCAGCAGGGAAAAATATTGTCTGGCCTCTGGATGACGATCAAGTTGAGCGTCATGTGCCTGATCTTCTCTGTTATTATCGGTGTGGTTGGAGCATGGATGCAGGGCGCGCCTTCGCGTGTCGTGCGAGCAATCGTTCAGGGGTACATTCAACTTTTCCGCAATACTCCTCCCATGGTTCAACTGTTGTTCTTTTATTTTGCTTTAGGCCAGTTCACCCCTGTCGTTGTAGGAGCTGATGGATGGACAGTAGAGCCGATTATTTCAAATGTTGGCTGGGCAATTGTTTCATTGTCGATGTTTGCAGGAGCCTTTAATGTAGAGATTTTTCGGGCCGGGATTGAGGCAGTTCCCGAAAGCACTGTCGAGGCGGCCGAATCCTTGGGTTTCTCTCGTTTGCAAATCTACATTTACGTTTTGTTACCGCTGGCCTTTCGCGTTAGTCTGCCAGCGCTTAACAACAACCTAGTAAACCTGGTCAAAACCACGACTCAGGCCTTTGCGATTGCTGTGCCAGAGCTCCTTTATCACTCTGTTACAATCTGGAACGATTATCCATCCGCTCAATATCCGACGATGTTGTTAGTGTTCGTGGCATATGTGGGATTGGTAGCCATACTGGTATTTGGTATGTCTCGATGGGAGCGATCCATAAAAATTCCAGGATATGGCCTATGAAGAAAATATCTGGGATAGATACGCCTGTTAAAGGTGGTATGGCGGTCCTAAAACCGTTTGATATCAGAGCCCATAGCCCAGACGGCTATGTCTTTACGCGCTGGCTTGCAACTCTACCGTTATGGACGCCTCTGATCATATTAGCGCTAATCGGTGTCTATCCCTCTATTGCCTATGCTCAATCGGCTTTCTCTATTAGTGACGCTTTTGGGGCGCTGTGGCGATGGATGCCGTTCTTGCTCGTCTCGGGATTTTTGTTCAATATTTTGATTTCATTCTGGACGCTGGTAATAGGAACCGTTGCGGGGGCGGCATTGGGGCTAGGGCAGATTTCAACTTTTGGCCCGTTGCGCGCGTTTTCTTGGTTTATAACGCAGCTTTTTCGCAATTCGCCATGGCTGGTGATCTTATTTATTGTGCTGCTGGCGCTACCATTTGAATTTACAATTTTTGGTCAAACGATCCGTGTGCCCGACTGGATGAAAGGGGTCTTCGGCCTAAGCCTGCCCGTAATGGCGAATATCTCTGAAGTGGTGCGAGGAGCAGTTCAATCTGTTCCGACAGCGCAATGGGAGGCGGCAGAAAGCTTAGCTTTCAGTCGAAGGCAGATCCTATGGCAGATTATTCTTCCGCAGTGTTTCAAACGCATGCTGCCACCCTGGATGAACTGGTATGCCATTTTGACCATGGCAACGCCATTATGCAGCTTGCTGGGGATTGAAGAAATTATCACGCTTAGCCGACAGGCAATGGAGTCAGAAGACAACCACCCAGAACTTCTTGTACCCTTCTATGGCTTCGCATTATTGCTATTCTTTGCATATTGTTATCCGATTGCACGGTTGACCATGCGGCTAGAGCGTAAATACGCAGTAAAATTGTGAGATTGATGTTATGACTTGGACTGCTGAAAAACCGATTGTTTCTCTAAAAGACGTGCGTAAGAGTTTTGGCGCACTTGAGGTTCTAAAAGGTATCTCGATTGATGTCATGAAAGGTGAGGTGATTTGCATCATTGGCCCTTCTGGTTCTGGCAAATCGACACTGATCCGCTGCATTAATGGGCTTAATGACATCCAGGGTGGGTCAATTTTTGTCCACGGAAAAGAGGTGCATAGCTCTAATCAAGATAAGCTAGAATTACGAAAGAAGGTAGGGATGGTTTTTCAGCAATACAATCTTTTCCCGCATAAAACAGCGCTGGAAAACGTTATGATGGCCCCGCTGAAGGTGCTCAAGGAAAAAAAGATTGATGTGGAAGCTCGCGCGCGCCAGCTAATCAAGAAGGTGAGGCTGGAAGGCAAAGAAGACAGTTATCCGGGCGAGTTATCGGGTGGACAACAGCAACGCGTTGCCATTGCTCGGTCTCTGGCGATGAATCCGGATGTGATGCTATTTGATGAAGTGACGGCCGCGCTTGACCCTGAAACAGTAAAAGAAGTTTTAGTCACCATTCGCGAGCTGGCAGAAGACGGCATGACATGTATCCTTGTAACCCACGAAATGGGATTTGCACGTGAGGTTGCCGATCATATCTATTTCACAGATCGTGGCGTAATTGTAGAGCACGGTTCTCCCGAAACTTTTTTTGATAACGCTCAGGATCCAAGGACGCAGGAATTCCTTGGACAAATTCTCTAAAAATTCCCACAAAATAAATCTGCAAAAGCTCAAGCTCTACAGTCTTAAAGTTTGTTCTGCCCTTAACTGTCTATAGATTTATTTGCATATCAGTCAGCCAGTTGAGAACGTCTAAGCATTTGTCAAAATGGGCTCTCAGCTGCCATTCGCTGCTGATCATCTAACGGCTACTACGCGGACAAAGCCGACCTTTAAGCCCAAAGCCTAAATGTTGATTTTAAGCCTATTAATATTTTCAGGATTGCAAAATGCTAATCAACCTTTCCATTACCG
>Ga0209631_10004473_pt1 | contig 15452 bp, 7 predicted proteins | sample COG_08_FD_184752 | JGI IMG/M metagenome (GOLD analysis project Ga0209631, IMG submission 184752) | Pelagic Microbial community sample from North Sea - COGITO 998_met_08 (SPAdes) (version 2) | ecosystem: Environmental > Aquatic > Marine > Neritic zone/Coastal water | place: Helgoland, sampling...
AGCCGCTCTGCGGCACCGTCATGCGCGCCGACCTCCTCCGCGCGCTCGCGAATGCCCTCCCGTCCGACGGCTTCATGCTCGGCCGCGAGGTGACCGGATGCGTGACGTCGACCGTGAATGCATCATCAGATTCACCGACTGGCCGCTCCGTCGCCGCGCTGACGTACAGGGACTACCCCGACGGAAAGGAGACGACGGAGATGTTCGACTTAGTCATCGGCGCGGATGGGATCCGCGGCAAGGTCCGGGAGGCCATGTTCGGCCCGTACGCTCCAAAGTACGGCGGTATTCGGATCATATTCGGGTGCACGAAGGAGGGCGACGCTTTGGGAAGCGAAGCGAGGTGAGTTTATTTACTCTTATTTTCGCATGGACAAGTAGATGACATCTCGTGTTTTGTTTAACACTTACAGGCCGCAGTCGGAACACGGCGAGGCGCACCAGTGGTTCGGCGACGGGTGCTACACCCTGGTGTACACCGCCGGCGGGGAGGGCGTGGAACACAAGCAGCACAACATAGCGGTGTGCATCGCGGATGACACGGAGACGGACGAGAACCCAGAATGGCGCGTCAACGGCGGAAAAAAGTCCGGAGGCAGCCCGGAGGATGCCAGGACCGCGTGCATGGCGGCGCTGGACAAATACGACATGCCGGATGACGTCCGGAAGGTTGCGGAACGGTGCGAACGGTTCTTCGACGTCGGCGTGCACTACCACGACCCACTGGCGACGTGGTCCGACGCCGCCGGGTGTATGACGCTCGCCGGCGACAGCTGTCACGCGATGCCGCCGTTTCTGGGTCAAGGCGCGAACCAATCACTGCAGGACGCGTGGACACTGTCGGAGAAGCTCGGGAAGGTGAGACTCGCGGGCCGTGGCGCCGCGGTGGACGCCGTCGCCGGCGTGGACTACTACGGCACAGTCGCCGAGGCGTTGTCGGAATACGAGGAAGTTCGCAAGGGACCGACGAGCGCCATCATGCTGAGCTCGAGGGTGATCGGGTTCGTCGAGACGGGGCGGGGGCCCGTGGGGTGGGTGAGGGACATCGCGTTCGGGGTGTTGGGTAAGGCTGGGATAGCGGGGAAGATCTTCCTCAAGAACGCGGTGCCTATTTTGTAAGAAGTTTTTACAAGTAAGAGCATCGGATCAACTCACGCGAGAACTCGTTCCGTTCGACGCGCACTGTCGCCCCGCGCTGCTTGCACGCGAGCACGCGAGGATGTCGTCGTCGTCCTCGGCGCGACGTGCGGTGGCTTCGCTCATGGCGTCGCCGGCGATGCGCCCGAACCCGACATCGTTCGTGACGACGAACGCCCGGGGCGAAGTTAACGTTGCCCGGGGCTTCAGCTCGTTTCCAGCGTCGACGCCGTCGCCCGCGGCGGGCATGGCGTGGATGACCTCACGGGTCAAGGAGCTCAAGGATACCGCGCGCGCGCAGATGGATGCCGCGGCCGCGGCACCCGAGCGCCTGAAAAGCGCGGCCCGCGAGAGCGTCCGCCAGAGGCTCATCGCGGTCCTCGGCCCGCGAGCGGCGGAGAGTGTCATGTCGGGATCCGTCTCCCTGAACCCCGCGACGCACGCTCGCAACGCGGTCATGCGCGCCAGGGCGTTCGCGTTCAGGCACAGGGTTCCCATCGCCGCCGTCGTCGGCACCGGCGCGACGTACGTCACCTACCGCGGCGCGATCGGGGTCGCCCAGCGCGTCCGCGGCGATGCCGCCCCGCGCCTCGACGGATACTCGCGCATCACCACCTTCGCGCTGAGCGCCGGGGTGGTGACCGGCGCCGCGGTGTACCTGCGCGCGAGGAGCACCGTCAACCCCGAGCACGTCCACGCGGCGGTCATGCGACGCCTGGAGCGACACGCGGGGCTGCGCGAGGTGCTCGGCGCGCCCGTCGTCCCCTCCGAGCACCGAGCCATCGTCACCACCGGAGGCGTCTGGACCTCCGGAAACCGCTCGATGATAAACTCGATGGTTCCAAACATGGGCCCGCCCCGGTTCAGGGACGCCAAGGTACACATGGCGTTCACCGTCGAGGGCACGCGCAAGCGCGGGTTAGTCACCGTGGAGGCCAAGAAACGCGGGGTTTTGGCGGTGGACCCTTACGACTATAAACTCGTAGCGGTGGACGTGAACGCGGACGACGGCGGCGAGCACAGGGTGTACCTCGCCGGCGGGTCCGATCGGTACGTGAAGCAGGGTGAGGTGACGGGCATGCAGCTGCGGGAGAGTCTGGTGAGCGTCATGTCGGCATCGTACGAGCGGGAGCAGCGGAGCGAGGAGGACGACGAGGACGCGGAACGGAGGTTGGTTCGAAATCGGAAAAAGGCGGAGCGGGCGCCCAAGCCGCTGGACAAGGGTGGGGGAATGTGGCCGCGCGAACGGGTGACGGACTACGTGGCGCAGAAGAGGCACGAGGCTGCGAAGTTCGTGACGAACCTCGGAGTCCAGGACACGGCGAAGCAGTAGAGCCGAGCCGTTGTTGTAAGAGTTACCACCGATTATATCATAAATACCGCAATACGCCCAAACAACCGTCTCTAATACCTCTTACCTTCCCCGCGTCAACTACTTAATACTAGTTTGGCTCGAGCCCACGGACCAGGAACGGGTCCTCGCTGTGCACCGCGAACTGATCCAGCGCAAGGCACGTCTTGGCCACCTCCGCGTCCCGGTGTATCCGCGTGATCAGGTCCTCGATCGTCGTGAAATTCGCCTCCGGCCGGACGTACCCGAGCACCGTTATCCTCAACTCCTGCTCGTAAAAGTCCCGCTCGAACTCGTGCAACAGCCACGGCTCGATCGTCTTCTTCGAGTTGTCGAAGAACGGGTTCCACCCGATGGACATCACCATCCGGTACACCCCACCGCCCACGTCCTTCGGGTCCGACTTCGCCACCGACGCCCATCCGAAATAAATACCGGGCGCCAACGCATCCGCCTGCAACTTGAGCGGCGCCACGTCCAGGTTAGCGGTAGGGATCCCGAGCATCTTACTCCCCCGGCCGAACCCTTTGACCACCGGCCCGGCCATGCGAATCGGCGTCGCGAGTGGCAGGTACCTATCCAGCGACATGCCCGGCACGAGCTCTTTCCAGTCGTCGAACACGGGCAAGCCCCATCGTTTCGTGTCCAAGTCGTAGAGCGATCGGATCAGCTCGTCCGCGTCGCCGTACAGCTCGAATTGTTGGATGGACGGCACGGCGAGGACGCGCATGCCCGCGGCGGCCGCGGCTTTGCACCCGAGCGGTGTGTCTTCCACGACGAGGCACGTCGACGGGTCCTCGACCCCGAGGCGCTCGGCGGCGAGGAGAAAGATGGACGGGTCGGGCTTGCCCCGCGAGACCTCGTCGCCGGTGCACACGCAGCTCATGCCCTCCAACAAGCCCGGGTGCGACGCGAGCTTGGCGCCGAGGTACTTCGCGGGCGTCGACGTGGCGAGCGCGGTGGGTATCTCGTGTTGACGGAGGAGCGATAGGAGTCGCTCGGCGCCCGGCATGGTGGTCACCTCGCCCCATCGGCCGTTGAGTTCAACCTCCGTCTCCGCCAGGAGCTCCTCGGCGGTCAGCAACGGGCCGTCCGCGACGCCATCCTTGCGCAGCTTCAGGTTCTCGATGATGATCTTACTCCCGTCCAGCGGTCGCATGCCCCGAACGCCCTCGATGGCGTTGCGTATCGTTTTGGTGTCGAGCGACGCATCGTGCTTCCCGAGCACCGCGCCGACGACCTCGTCCACGAGCTGCTCGGTGTTGATGAGCGTGCCGTCGAGGTCGAGGATGACGTGCGTGATGTTCGCGGGGGACCACCGCGGCATGGCTGGCGTCCCAGGCGGGCGACGCGCGTGCGTTGTGCGAGTCGCGCGACGTCGAGAAGGACGAGAAAGGCGGTGTTGGGTCTGGTTAGCTCTTCCGTGATCAGACGTCGAATCAAGGGTTCAGTGCTGCCCACCGCCGCCAAGTCACAACATTCATCGGCGCCCACTACTGACCCGCGATCACGTCGGCGATGTCCGGCAAGAAGGCGGACAATGGCGCGCAGGCGCTGTCCGGCAAGGAGAAGAAGGAGTTCGACAACGTGGTGCGATGCTACGAGGCGAAGCAGCACAAGAAGGGCCTCAAGTCCGCCGACTTTGTGCTCAAGAAGCATCCCAACCACGGCGAGACGCTGGCGATGAAGGGGCTCATCCTGAGCAACATGGACCGTAAGGAGGAGGCGCACGAGCTGGTCAAGCTCGGGGTGCGAAACGACATGAAGTCGCACGTGTGCTGGCACGTGTACGGCCTGGTGCACCGCGCCGATCGCAACTACCGGGAGGCCATCAAGTGCTACCGCATGGCGCTCAAGCTGGACGAGGGCAACGCGCAGATCCTGCGAGACCTCGCCAACCTGCAGGTTCAGGTCCGCGACCTCGCCGACTTCACCGAGACCCGCCGGGTCATCCTCGCCGACCGACCGGGCAACAGGCAGCACTGGATGGGCCTCGCCGTCGGCAAGTTCCTCCAAGGCCAGCACCGCGCCGCCGTCGCCGTCATCGAGAAGTACGAGGACCTCAAGGCGGACGAGCGCGGATCGGAACCAAACCTCGCGAAATACGAAGTTTCAGAGATGTACCTCTTCAAAGCCATGATCCTCGAGGAGGGCGGGTTCCACGCCGAGGCACTCGCGGTCCTCGACAAGCACAGCGATAAGCTCGTCGACGTCATCGGGGTCCTGGAACAGCGCGCCAGGCTGTACGCGGCGCTCGGCCGGGACGCTCACGCGGAGGCGACGCTCCGCGGGCTCATCGCAAAAAACACCGAGAACCACGGGTACTACCGGCAGCTCGAGGCGGTCCTTCGCGTGGACGGCGACGTCACTAAGCTCGAGGCGACGTACGACGCGCTCGCCATCGAGTATCCCAAGTCGGACGCGTGCAGGCGTTTGCCTCTGGACTTTTTGACCGGCGGCGCTTTCGCGGCGGCGGTTAGAAAGTACGTCGTGGGTCCCATCCGGAAGGGTGTCCCGTCGCTCTTCCGGAACCTCAAGTCGCTCTACGCGGACCCGACGAAGGTTGCCGAGATGGGCGCGGCGTTCGGGGAGATCGTGACCGCGCTCGAGACGAGCGGCAAGTTCCCGGGAGCGGACAAAACGGAGGAGAAGAAAGACGAGTGCCTTTGCTACGCGCGGACCCTTCTGGCGTATCACAAGGATAAGGTTGGCGACGTGGACGGCGCCCTGTCGATGATCGATGCCGCCATCGCCAGCACCGCCCCCGAGGTGATCGAGTGCTACCTCGCCAAGGCTTCTTTCCTGAAGCACGCGGGCGACGTCGTCGGCGCGATGAACGCGGCCAACGCGGCTCGGGAGAAGGATCTCGCCGACCGATACCTCAACTCCTACTGCGTCAAGCGCATGCTCCGCGCGGGAGAGTTCGAAGCCGCGGAGAAGACCGTGGCGCTCTTCACCAGGGACGGTAACCAGGCGTCCAACCTGTTCGACATGCAGTGCGCGTGGTTCGAGAATGAAGCGGGCCGAATGCACCAACGCGCCGGTAGAAAGAACCGGGCGCTCAAGTACTTCACCGCCGTGCGCGAGCACTACGACGTCATGGAGGAGGATCAGTTTGATTTCCACGCGTACTGCCTGCGCAAGATGACGCTGCGCAACTACGTGCAGATGTTACGCGTGGAGGATACGCTGTACAGCCGACGCGCGTACAGGGAGGCGGCGAAAGGCGGGGTCGAGGTTTACCTCGATCTCCACGATTCGCCCCTTCCGGACGCCGCGGAGGAGGAGGAGAAGCTGCTCGCGTCCATGTCCAAGGAGGAGCGCCAGGCGTACCGCAAGAAGCTCAAGAAGGCTGAGGAGAAGAAGGCGAAGGAGAGCGCCGAGAAGAAGCTCGCGGAGGAGAAGGAGGCGAAGGAGGCTGAGAAGGACGGCAAGAAGAAGAACCAGGTGAAGCGAAAGGAGGACCCAGACCCGCACGGCGACGCTCTACTCGCGACCAAGACACCTCTCGCGCAAGCCGAACGCCTCCTCGAGCCCCTCCTGAGGCACGCGGCGTCGTTCGAGGACACCCACCTGCTCGCCTTCCAGGTTTACACGCGCAAGGGTAAGCTACTTTTGGCGCTCCGGGCGTGTTCCGCGGCGATGAAGTGCGCCCCCGATTCATTCGCCGCGCGCCGCGACGTCGCTCACTTGGCCGCCGTCGCCTCCACCTGCGACGCCACCGGCGCGGTCAACACGGTCCTCACCGACGGGCTGAAGGCGCTGACCGGGGGTAAGGATGCGAAGGCGTACGCGCAGGCGTTGGTGGCGCAGGCGACGTCCGCGCTGGACGCGGCGCTCGCGGCGGAGGCGGTGAAGCTCGCCGGCGGTGACTTCGCGTCTGCGGCGAATACGGCGGCGGAGTGCGCGGCGTCGGGAGGGATCGACGACGCGGTGGCGGCGGTGGCGGCGCTGCGCAGGGTCGGCGCCGGTGCCGACGCGCTCGAGGCTAAGTTCGCGGGCGCTTTCCCTTATTCGAACGCGTTCGGGGGAGCCAAGGCGACGAAGGAGGCGAAGATTTAAGGCTCGATTCAAGGTGGGTATTTTTTAATCACAAAGCGAGGTCTCATCACTCTCGGTCGACGCCGGCGTAACACTACAGTATTTGGATGGAATAAACCCTATGTCGATCGATCACCTGGCACGAAGGGCGGCGAGTCGGTTGGACAGCTCGTCCCCTTCCTTCTGCGCCACCGGAGCCTCCGGGAGCGCCTCTTGGTTCGCCTCGGGCATCGACGACGCGAACTCCAGCCCGTTTTCATCGGCCACTTCCTGCATGAGCCGGGCGACGTCTTCGGGCGGCGTGGTGGCCGCCGTGGTGTTGCCCATGGCCTGCTCGACGAACTCGGTTTGTACGTCGAGGTTCTCGAACTGCCTCTCGAACGTGTCCATGTTCTCGCTCACCTTCTCGAGGTTGTTGTCTTTCAGCGACGCCTCCAGGGATTTGACGATGGTGCTCATGTTTTTGTTGACCATGTTCATCTTGTGTTGGGTCTCGAGCCTGGACACGACGCCGTCGAGGCGGGAGGCGAGCCGTAGCATGTTGAGGTTCTCGTTCTTCTTGCGGATGGAGTCCGTGGCGTGGATCTTCGCGCCCTCGATGTTACCTTTTTGGATCGCCGTCTTCACCTGCGCGGATGGAGTCAGCGGAGGGGTCAGCGTGTTGTTCACCTTGCGTCGAGAGGGCACCCGTCTTTTCTTTGCGCCAGGCTGGAATTGAAATCTAGCGCGGGGCACTCGTGATTGTCGGGAACGTACCTTGGCCTTGAGCTGCTTCTCCTCCTTCTCGCACTTCGCCGCCGTCCTCGCCAGCTGCTTCGCCGTGAACTTAAGGTTGAAGATCTGGTCCAGCAGCTTGTCCTCCCGGCTCTTGAACCAGTTGTTGAAGAGCCCCATTTTATCGACGTACCGCGTCCCGCGTCACGTCTACCCCTCGTGCGGCGTGTCTATCGATCCTCGTGCCCGTCGCCGTTCACGTGTGAGCTCGATGGGTTCGGTCGAGGGCGCGAGTCCTCCCGATGGGTCGTGCGAGCGTCTTCAGGGACCCTCGGCGCGGCTTGAAGTGGCGCGAGTGTCGTTTGGCTCGAGTGTCGTTTTGGAAAAAATAAAAAAAATGGTCGGTTGCATTTTCTGGCCGGATTTGCGGTTACATCCTGGCGTCGGCGCATTCCTGACAGCCACAGTGGGCGACGGCGAGCGTGTGCGGCGTGGATTGAAACGCCCTAACGCCCCGTACGACCCGTGAATAGATCGTCGGCGCGCTCTTCCGGGACCGCGAACGACGGATAGGGCGCAGAGGGGACGCCCGGAGAGGGGACGCGGGCCCGCTCGAGAAAAATAAACGCCGAGTGCCGCGCATCGCATCGGATAGGCCGCGCGCACTCGGACACACCGACGGCACATCGAGGACGTAGCGCACGATGTTCGGCCTGTTCCATGCCGATGACAAGATCGACGCCGGGGAGCTGGGCCTCGGCGAGGAGCCCGTCGTCTCCCCCGCGGGCGTCTACCAGGTCCGCGTCCGCGTCATCGAAGGGAAAGACTTCAGCGCCATCAACTCCTTCTCGCTGTACCAGTCCTTAGTCTCCTTCTCATGGAAGACGAACGTGGAGTCCGCCGACCGGTTACCCAACGCCATCACCAAGGTGAGACTGAACCGCGACGGGTTCAAGACGGAGAAACGCAAGACCGCGGTGGAGAAAGAGACGGCGACGCCGCTCTGGAATCAGCAGTTTTACTTCGACGGAGTAGACGTCGCGGAGGGCGAACTGGAGGCGTGCACCATCACAATCACCGCCGCCGACAAGTCCCGCATCGGCGGCGATCGGGTCATCGGCACGTGCGACCTCAACCTCGCGGCGGTGTACCAGGAAGAGGGACACGAGCTGTGGCAAGAGTGGCTCACGCTAACCGACCAATCGCAACGCAGGCAAGGGTCGCAAGGGCAGGTGTGCGTGTGCGTGTCGGTGCTGCGCGCGGGTGACGAGCCGGCGATCCACGGCGACGGCGAGGATGACGACGCCGCGCTCTCACTCGGCGTGCCCCCAGCCGCTGACAACGTCAAGCCCAAGACGTACTTGTTGAAAGCGCAGCTGTACAGCGGACGGGACTTGCCGCGGATGGACAGGTTCGGCAGAGCGGGTGTCGACGCCTACCTCAAGCTGCAGTGCGGATCCGCCAAGCCGGTTCGGTCCAGAAGCCGGGCGAGTAGGTCGCCGGACTGGGACCAGGAGGTGCTCATGAGGCTCGTAGTTCCGCCCGGTAAAGGGGGACTGGCGAGCCTACCGCCGCTGAAGATGTCGCTGATGGATTACGACATCGGCAGCGCGGATGACCACATCGCGAGCAAGACGGTGAGTTTCAGGGATCTCATCGTGAACCAAGAAGAGTTCCAACAACCCCGGTGGTACTCCTTCTACGGAGGTCCGCGTGAGATGGAACTGGCGTGGTTTCGAAAGATGAGCAAGCTGGCGAAGCGCATGAACGCCGGGTACATCGAGGGCAGCGCGTACAGGGGCCGCGTTTTGATGTCCATGAAGCTGATCGAGGAGACGGATTGGAACAAAGGGACGATCCGGCCCAAGAAGAAGATCCCGAGCGTGCTCGATAACCTTGGTAAGGAGTGGCCGGTGTTTTTCCACGCCGAGGTGTACTCGCTGGAGCTGAACCAGTCGAGGCACGTGGGCTCGAGGGCGACGGTGAGCTTCAACATGGGTTTGAACAGCCTCAAGTCCCCGAGCAAGACGCTTCGGTCGGAAGGTAAGGTTCTCGGAAAGGAGTGCTACGCCAACTTCAACTACCGGCTGACCCCGATGCGGGTCAAGCTCCCGACGCCGTTCGAGGGTCCGCTGTCGGGGCAGGGCGCGCCCGACCTCTTCATCGACGTCAGCGTCGGAGGGAAGCGAATCGGCTACTGCCGCGTTCCGTGTTCGCGGTTGATGCCCGTGAACGAGGAGTCGGAGGGCGGGCCGCATAACCCGCCGCCGTCGGAGTCGGACTGGAAAATCCAAGGGTGGTTTCAGCTCCACGCGGACGCCATCGGCGACCACAAGCGGGGCGAGTCGCGCAGAGCCGAGCACGTCAAGCCGGTTGGCCAGGTGCTCCTCCGCATAAACCTCTGCGGATCCACCGCGACTAAGCTGGAGGCTAAGTCGTTGAGCCCCGAGGAACTCGCGGCGCAGGAGGACGAGGATTCCGACAACGACGACGTCGAGAAGGAGCCCGGGGAGGAAGGCCGGGACTTCCGCGCGGCCAAGATCGAGAAGCGCATGGAGGCTCGGCAGGACCGCATGGGCGAGGAGACGTGCAAGATCGACTCGTTACGCACGGTCAAGTACATGCTCCAGGCGCAGGTGTACCAGGCGAAGAACCTGCCCGCGGGTGACGCGCAAGGTGCGTCGGACCCGTTCGCGGTGATTCGATGCGGTCGGAGCAAGGCGGAGACGCAGGTGTGCAAGGCGACCACGAACCCGGCGTGGTTCCGCGAGATGCTCATGGAGGTTGAGCTCCCGGTGGTGCCCGCGCCGAGGGCTAAGAAACAGAGTAAAAAGCAGGCGAGGATGGGCGTCGAGGAGGACTCGAGCGACGAGGACGCCACCGACGACGAATTAGACCTCGAGCAAGGAGGAGGCGGGCACATGTCCTTAGCGCAGGCTAACGCGCGGGGTATCCACCCGGGCGCTAACCGGCTACCGCAAGGCGGGTTCGAGGGTATCGCGTGGTGGGCGGTGCCGAAGATGACCGTCATCGTCTTTGACCACGACGAGGGCATGCTCGGCAGCGACAACGACGCGCTCTCCGTCTGCTCCATGCCCCTCATACACCCAAACGCGCGGCCGAAGAAGCTGGATAAGTTCGGTAACGAGGTCGAGGAGGCGGCGCCTTTGTCCACGTTGGCGTCGTCGGCGTCGCAGTGGACCGAGGCTGGCATCGACGACGTCCCCGACGATTTCGCCGATTTGTCCAAGTACCGCGTCGGCATCTCGGAACCCGAGTGGTACAGCATGTTCCAGCTGAACCCAGCGCGAGCGGGGGGCGTGGACGTCAGACCGGGCGGGCAGATCTTACTGCACTACACCCTGAAGGACATTCCCAAGGAGGGTATATTTCGGTACTGCGGGTTGGACCCGCCGAAGGTCAAGGCGAGCGAACTGGCCAAGGGGTACTACCCCAAAGTCGTCCGATCGCTCGGTGACTTTTTCGGGAGCAACCCGGTGGAGGTGCAGGTGATGCTGTTGGGCGTCCGGGGTATGGACGCGTACAAAGGGGTACCAATCGGAGCGCCGTGCGTCGAGGTTGAGCTGTCGGGCGCGTTGCCTCTGTTCCCTGGCGCTCCGTTCACCGTGGCGCAGAGCGAGTACAGCTCCAACCCCAACGGCCCGAACGCCAACTTCAACGGGCAGATCCTTCGCCTCCGCGGGCGCGTGCACCGGATGACGAAGATTGAGCTCTCGTTGTCCATCCGCGTCTACGACTCACGGCCGATCCGCCGGCTCGTGGGCACCGGCCAGCACAAAATACTGATTCGCGACGAGGACGAGGAGGACGAGGGGGGTAAGAAGCAGAAGAAGCTCCGCGCCGTGAAGCCCAAGCCGATGACCCCGGAGGAGCTTCGGGAGCTCGAGACCAAAGGGATGGAATCGACCGACTCTGAGGAATGGATCGGGTCATCCAACGCCACCTCGATCGCGTCCGACTCGTCCTCGGACACGGCCACCGAGGATGAATTCTCCGACGAGGAGGAACACAAGTCGTGGTTCTCGCAAGCCGGCAGCAGCTTCCTCTCGCTGGCTCGATCCGCCAGGGCGTCCATCGTCGGATCCGCCAAATCCGAACGATCGTCCAGGCGGTCGGGCAAGGGAAGCAAACGAGGCGGAAGCAAACGAAGCGGCGGGCGGTCGGGGCGCAGAGGCGAGTCCGAGGACGGGGACAGACAAGGGAGCGAATACTCCAAGTATCTCCCCGCGTCCGTCGCGTCCGGGCTGTCCAAAGCCGGAAGCGTCTTCTCCAAGGGCGACGGATCGGCCAGGTCCGGCAGGTCGGGGCGGTCGGGACGGTCGGGACGATCGGGACGGTCCCGTCGTTCGAACAAGTCGGGCAAGTCGACGGGTAAGCGTAAGAAGGCGCTCAGCGTCTTCGACATGATCCCCGAGGGTGACGAGGGCGACGAAGGTTTAGCCGACCACGTCTCCGACGCCGGCAAGACGGCGATGTCCGGCGATGAGACCGCCGGCGAGACCACCGACGGAAGCGAGGACGAACCCGATGACGATGAGGAGAAGAAGGACGGCAGCGGGTCCGACGTGGACGGCAGCGGGAGCGAAGAGGAGTCCGAGGAATCCGACGTGGACATGGAGGAGTTTGACGACGGCAGCGGAACCGTCCCCGAGTTTATGGACGGGCGCAAGATGGTCACCGACGGCGACCTGGAGGACTACATGCGACCCCTCCCGTTCATCACCGTGCCCATCATGCGGAGCAAGGGCTTCGCGGATAACACCAGCGAGCTCGTGGAGGGTGGTAAGGTTAAGTTTGTGTGCCGCGTCGTGCCCCTCAGCGAACACGAGGAGGAACCGGCGGAGAAGCTTCTGGAGAAGGGCGGGTTCAACCCGTTTGGTAACAAGAAGAAGAAGGAGGAGGAGGCGGAACTGGAGCGCAAGAATGCCGCGTACAAGTGCGAGGACGACGCCGCGACGATGCCCCTCGCGGATTTCAAGAAGCTCCAACGCCTGATCGGCGGCGGCAGCAAGGCGCTCTTACCGCAGTCCGTCATCGTCCGAGCCTTCGTGGTCCGGGGCAAGAACATTCGGCCGCTGGACCCGTCGGGTCTGTGCGACCCGTACATGAAGGTGGACTTACTCGGCACCGGCAAGCGCTTCGGCAACAGGCGCGACCACGTCAAAGAAACGCTCGCGCCTTGGTTCTACAAGATGTTCCAGTTCACCACCGAGCTCCCGGGGTCCTCGCAGCTGCAGTTTAAGCTCTACGACTGGGATAAAAACGGTGGCGACGACGTCATCGGGGTCAACACCGTGGACCTCGAGGACAGGTGGTTCTCGCCGATGTGGAAAAACCAATTCGGCGAAACCCCGCCGCTGGAGCTGCGAACGCTGCTGAACACCGAGGCGACGGGCAGCCAAGGCAGCCTGGAGCTCTGGGTGGAGATGTACGAAGCTGACGAGAACGTCCCGAGGCCGATGAAAATCGCGCCGCCGCCCGTCATCGACGTGGAGCTGCGGGTGGTGGTGTGGCGCGCCCGCAAGATGGTCATCAAGGACCTCGGCGGTAACAACGACCTGTTCTTCAAGATTGGCCTCGTCGGCTTGGACCACAAGCAGACGAGGTTCGGGCAGGTCCAGGAGACGGACACGCATTACTTCGCGTCCGAAGGCAAGGGGTCCTTCAACTACCGCATCATCTACCGGTTCTCCATCCCGGTCACCAAGGCTAAGCTCCGGGTCTCCGCGTACGACCGCGATCTCATCGGATCCAACGACAACATCGGCGAGGCTGTCGTGCCGCTCTCCGGCATGTGCAACGACCTGATGCGGCTCATCACGGCGGCGCCGGATGGCGAACTCTCCGGCAACGCCGAGGTTAAGATGGACGCCCAGAACCAAAAGCACGCGCCTCCGATGCCCCAGGAAAAATCGTGGTTCAACATGGGGGAATTCGGCGACATTCTCGACGCGGCGGCCGAAGGGCACTGGATCCCGCTGTACCACCCGTCGAAGGACGACAGCAAGCAGGGCGAGTGCGAGATTTCGTTGACGCTCCTCCCCGTGCGACGGGCGGACCAACGGCCGGTGGGTAAAGCTCGCGACCAGCCCAATCGGGATCCGGAATTGCCCGCGGCTATCCGCGCCAGGCTCAACCCGTTCGATCCCATCGGGTCCCTCATCATCATCATGGGCCCCAACATGGCGAGGAACATCATCCTGGCGCTGTGCATCCTGGCGTGCCTCTTCGTGTGCGGGTCCCTCGCCGTGTTCATCATCAACGACGTCCTCTCCGCGTACATCAACATCGCCATCCAACAGGCGACGGGCCAGATGGGAGGAGGGCTACCCGCAGGCGGCGGTCTCGGAAAGTGAGTAGTCTACAAAACGAGACCCGCTGTACATTCAACATTCATTACATAGACATAAACGCGGCCTAGAGCCCGATGTAACAAACTAAAGAGTTAGACAACCTTTCACGTCTTCAGCGCTTCTTCGAGCCGGGACTTCAGTTTTTCACGCAACAGCGAAATCTTCTCTTCTTTGTACGACGTCCCGGTCAGAAAGTTGGTCGACACGTGCTTCGGCACCGCTTTCCTGTCCAGGTAGAACCCCGCAGGAGTCAGTTCATCCCTGGGCGCCACGCACAGCCAGGCGACGGTATCGGCTCCCTCCTTCGGCGTCCTCAGTTTTCCCTTCAAAGAGTCGTAAAATCCCGGCAACGCGTCACGCACCGCCTGCGTGTCGGACCATCCGGGATGCATCGACACGAACAGCACCTGTGAATTACTCGCGTCACGACTCCAGTGCTCGGTGAGCGCCACCTGGTGCCGCTTACTCCGCGCGTACTGCCGCGTACCGTCGAACTTACCGAGCTTTCCGCCGGGTGTCCACTCGAGGTCGGAAGTCGAGAGCACCTCAGTCAGCATTCCCGCGGAGCTCACGGTGACGACCCGAGGGTCGTCCGCCTGGCGCATCGCGGGCAGGAGGCTTTCGGTGAGCGCCCACGTCCCGAGCGTGTTCGTCGCGAAGTTGGCCTCGACGCCTTCCGGCGTGACCGTGCGCTCGTGCACCATGCATCCGGCGTTGTTGACGAGTATGTTCACGTGCTCTCCCGACGCCACGATGTTGTCGGCGAGCGCCTTGACCGCGCGCTGGTTGGAGATGTCGCACACCGATAGCGCGAGCGTGCCCTTCAGGCGCTCCTCCCGCAGCCGCTCCAGCGCCGCCTGGCCGCGGCCGCGATCCCTGCAGACCATCGTCACGGACGCACCCTGCGACGCGAGTTGACGCGTCACCTCGAAACCGATCCCCTGGTTCGCGCCGGTGACCAGCGCCCTGACGCCGGTGAGGTCGCGGCGGAACGGCGCATCGTCGAAGCGCTTAGCGGCGGCATCGTACCCGCTCTTCAGGTAGTTGCGCCATCCGTCGATGCCGAAGAGCAACGAGCGCCACGTGTGCGCCATTAGTAATGGACGCCACGTGTTCCTTTCGAGGGTGCCGACGAAGTCTCGGACCGGACGAGCCAACTCAATCATCATTCGTCAGGGCACGACGGAGGGGGAGAGGCGCGCATCCCCCTGAAATGGGCGGCCACGGCGGGCTCAACATCTTGGGCCAGAAGTCGTGGAACGTCTACGGCCAGGAGCAAAGAGCCAAGGTCCGCCGCGACGAAGAAGAGTTCGCCGCCCGCGACGAGGAGGACCCGGACGCGGGATCTTTACCAAAAGGCGCGTCGGGCCCCGCGCCTCGGCCCGCGGGTCACGTCGGCGAGTTACCCACCGCGCACCACGTCACCCTCGCGGGGCACGAGGGCCCGGTGCTCGCATGCCGGTTCAGCCGCGGCGGGTCCTACGTGCTCACGTGCGGCAAAGATCGCACGTTCAAGCTGTGGAACCCGTTCAAGGGCTCACTCATCAAAACCTACGAGGGACACGCGCACGAAGTCCGCGACGTGGCGTGTGCGATCGACAACTCACGGCTCGCGACGTGCGGCGGGGATAAGCAGGTGTTCCTGTGGGACGTCAGCACCGGACAGAAGATACGACGGTTCCGCGGGCACGAAGCCGCGGTAAACGCGGTGCGATTCGCGGCGAATGATCAATGCGTCGTCAGCGCCGGTTACGATCGATCCGTTCGGTTCTTCGACTGCAGGAGCAACTCCGCTGATCCCATACAGAGCGTCGTGGAGTGGAGCGATAGCGTGA
>Ga0209631_10004479_pt1 | contig 15447 bp, 12 predicted proteins | sample COG_08_FD_184752 | JGI IMG/M metagenome (GOLD analysis project Ga0209631, IMG submission 184752) | Pelagic Microbial community sample from North Sea - COGITO 998_met_08 (SPAdes) (version 2) | ecosystem: Environmental > Aquatic > Marine > Neritic zone/Coastal water | place: Helgoland, sampling...
ATCTCATGCTGCCAAAGGCCACGGTGAGATTCGCAATCTACTCGAGACTCACGTGCGGGCCATTCGTGCCACATTCGTGTCCTCGTACATCATATTCATACCAGAGTCGAATCTGGGACACGAGGCCTCGCACATGGCACACATGTTGAAAGACATACCAAAGTGTCGCTCGCTGATGGAAAAGGGCGAACCCGGGGTCATTACCACGCACAAACGCAAGGAATTGTACGCGAACAGTGCGGTCGAACGTTTCGCAGGTGGGGGCGTGTGGTACGCGTCACAATTCGTGTGTGCAAATCCGTACGGTGATGCGAACAGCCGTGCCGCGCGTGTCAAGAGAATGTTTCGCAAGCAATTGGGTATGTTTAGCAAGATTGTAGTGCCGCGCGGTAAGGACTATAACATTCCAAAGATTATTTACTCAGGAAAAGAACAAGGGAATGATGATTTAGTAATGACATTTATGATTGGACTCTATTGGTCTATACAATTTATGACAGGACGGTCAGACCCATCCGCAAAGGATGTACTCTAACCGGTCGGCGGGTGCCAGCGCTCCACGGGGCCGACGTATTCTAGGTCTTCCCACTCGCAGAAGAAATCAAGTTCTTCCGTTGTGGTGACAAAAGTGGCTTCCACGGGTTGCTTCGTATATTTGCAAAAGTACACTGGAATTTCACTCTGTATCTCGGCGTCGCGCAGAGCGGCTTGTGCTTGAGATGAATACCACGCGTGCCAGGTCTCAGACATGTTGCTTAGAATACTGAATGTACATGGAATTTAAATTATGTGTTACAAATGTTGAAATGAACTACCATTTTTTACACGACCAGTAACCTGCTGTCAGTTTGCTCTTCTTCTGGTCACAGTGATGACGCGCGCGAAAGGCCGCTTTGCGTTTAGGGTCATACGAACGATTACGCATATGTGCATCTCCGAAACGGACGAGTCGTGTCTTTCCGTCCTCACATGCCTTGACTTTGAATTGTTTGTTCTTATGTATGGAACGTACCGGGTGATTGCACTTCATAGACCCATACCGACCGTGTCCAGCCCGAATCGCCTGTGTCGATGCCTTGACCATTTTTAATTTAAATTAAATCGTCTTATATACATAAAATTAGATTTACCATAACTGGGTATTAATGTCTGTCTCACGTATATCATCGAACATGCTGCGTCTGTTTACCAGGAAAACCAAACCAACCATGTTGGGACGATGGGGGGTACAGCATCCGGCGCGCAAGGCAGAGCTGGCCAATCATGACCACTGTGGGGGGCCCCAATGTAGTAAAACGTCTCTTACAAAAACTGAAGTCGATGTCGAGGAATATGACAGTAGTATGGACGTGGCCATATGTGCACTTCAGTCGTTTCACGCACATCCAGTTCTTAGTCGTAAAAAATAAATAAACAAACGATTAATCTTCTTCGTCACTAGACCACCCGTCACTAGACTCGTTGTCCTTCGTACGTTCTTTTTCTATCGCTTGGGGTTTCGGTGGTAGCGGACTGGCCTGTCGAGCGCTACATGTAGTTATGGTTGTGTCTTCTTTCGTCACCTGAGCTTCCGGTGGTGCAGGACTAGCCTGTCGAGCGCGACATAAAATGATAGTCGCGTCTGCATTTTTGATAGAGCCTGTCAATGCCACACATTTACCAACGACGTTGCCCAACTTGAACTCGCGCATTCGCCCGCACAAAATGTGGTCGTTGTGTCCAAATGCTTCTAGTGGTTTCTTCAGGAGCCTCAATGCACGCATGGGCTCGTCCGGGCCCACAGTATACACGTCGCCATCCTTGAGCCCTAGATTGTAAAAAACGTTGTTGAACACAGATATGCCGGTACGTCGTTCTAAAAACCCTGTCTTATCCACGACCTGGATGCGTTTCGAATATTCGGGGTTCGCCAAGGGCATCACACCGTTCTTACAGCGTGGTCGGTTCGTATGGACACGTTTGGGGCCGCGTCTGTGCACGCGAACCAAATTCTTCCAGGCATCGGCCTTGCCCTTGCGTCCTCGTCGTTTTCCCATATAGACGTTTTATTAAAATTAAACTTTTAATAAAATTAAATCACACTGAGACCGAAGTTGAAATTTACCATTCTACCATATAGGTGTCAATACCATGGAAAAAATGCCGTTCAAGCAATTCGAAAAAAAATGTCACATGATGCCTGGCGCTTATACCGCCCCTCGAGCTGTCGGCCCGGATGAGCTCGCTGTGTGGGACAAGGTGCTCGCACTGCCTGACGCAGGCGATGAACTTGCAGCGAAAGGCGCACCAACGTTAGTGGCATCTCAAGTCGTGTCCGGCATAAACTACACTTTCACTTTCGCGGATGGCAGCACGGTCACTGTGTATCATCAGTCCTGGACAAACACGGTGCGAGTGACAAGCATGTCATAACCTCAACGTCTTACCATACTAAATAAACATTTAATTTTTATTTTATTAAAATTAAAATTGTCTCAGAGACTGAAAAAAGTTGCGGCGCTGGTCGAGTTTTATTTTATTAAAATAAAAAGTTGGACATGGAGTACGTTCACACGTGCCCTGTCCATGCGTATGTATTTCTGCGAATACGTGCTGACAGGTGTTCAATTTCTTCGGCGCTTGGGTACGAGTAAAATTTCTTGTAAAAATACATGTCAATGTCACTGAAGTCTTGCACCACTTGGAAATCGTCAATGTGCTCCAAGTATTTCCGTACCAACCGGTTCGTTTCGATGTCGGTGGCTTCCGTGTCAAAGCGTGTACGCAGCAATGTTTTGACAACGTTTTCTTGGCTGAATATCTTGAAACGCGAAGACTTCCATGTTGTGATGATGTCTCTGGTTTTCATGAGCTCGTGTATGGGTATTCCGGCGGCACACGCGAAGATAATGAATTCGTCAGGACTGTCTGGGCATAGTTCTGCCGCGGCCCGGTTGAATTTTTCCAAGTGAATGGCAAACGCCGACTCGTGCGAGAACTGCCATGTCACGGTTCGCCGAAGCCCGTCGTCGCCCACGAAATTCGTACCCAATGCTTTCAAGAATGCGATGACGGAACGGTTGACGTGATGCACGTGCCTGCCCGAGTCTTCCCGCAGTAATATAAATTGCCGCACGTCGACCGCGGTGTCCAACGGCAAGTCTGGACTGTCCACCACGAGCTTGGAGGCGCATTGGCGCACCCAGTTCATAGACACGTGCGACCCCGTCATGCGCACCATAGTCGCTATTCCACGTTTGCTGCGCTCTGCGATGTACTCGTCCGCGGACTTGATTAACGTCATGCGGCTCATTTGCTCGGCCAACGCGTCGACTTCGGAACGTTTGTTTGAAGCACCCTTGGGCGAGTTGGGCGGCGTCGGTACTTCTGCGTCAGAGACGCCCACAAACACGCGAATGTCTGCGTGTTTGTCCAGAATGTCTCGCGAAATGGTCATGGACTGGCGAATGGCATCGTTCCACACCACCGGTATTTGCTTCAAAAGCAGAGGCAGGATATTCGTGTCCAACATTGCGCGCGATATGTCCAGTGTCGCACCCGCGGATGCGTACAGCTTGGCCACGAACTCCAATTCCCGGCGCTTTCCGGCTATGGTGAAATCCACGACCGTGTCCATATCGGGTAGACGCTTGTACTGTTTCCACTGAGAGTAAAGGGTCTGTGCATCCATCGTTCTGCCACAACAACGCCCTATATATATGCGGATTTGGTTTTACACATGCCGAAACGAAGTCGCGACTTGAATCAGCAAATCAATGACGACGAGCGCAAACGTCAAAAGGTACACCAGCGCGGAAAGCGCAAGGTGTCTATCATGTTCAACGGGCGCGGCATCCAAAACGCCATCGTACGGCATATCAAACGGGAGGACACCGTCTACATCGTAGGATGTGTCGCGTGGCTGTCCAACAAACGTATTCTCAAATGTATGGCCGAACATCTCAAGGGCGTCACCATTATTACCACCACGGACAAATTGACCAAACGGCGCAAGAATCAACAAGCGTACGCCAAGCTTCGCGGGTGTTTTGCCGGTGGCGTGATTCGCACAGTGGGCGCAGGGCGCGGCAGATTCAAGTCCCTCATGCATCATAAATTTTTGACCGGTCTGAATGCGGCGCGCGAACCGATTTGGGTCATGAACGGCAGTTTCAACGTTACAGAATCCGCCGTCACCAACCTCGAAAACATCATGATATTCGACGACCCCGAGATTTCGACCACCTTTTTTGAAGAATTTAAACGAGTACACAAAATATCAAAACCACTGAAAATTAAGGCATAAACTACTTGGTTGACTCTCTCTGGTGCACCCATTGACGAAACTCACCTTTCGTCAGTTGTGTGTCACCGTTTGTATCTATTCTATGAAACAACCGCTCCGCGTCCGACTTTGTCAAATCGCGTGCCAAAACACTGCGCATAAACTCTGCGGCGTCGATGGTACCGTCTGTGTTCTTGTCCACTGCCTCGAAGAGCTCGTCTGACCGGTAATCCGTCTTCCATATCCACGGCGCCAACACTGCTGTGATAAATTCGTCCACGTCGACTGAGCCGTTCCCGTCGATATCCAACGCGCTCGCGTCTACGTTTACGTCCAAGTCCGCCATGAATGTCTGCATGTCTCGCACCGCTATCCTTCCCTGTAGAACTATCAAGTACTGTCGCGTTACGTACTGGAAAATGGTGCGCATGGCGGCAATGTCGGCCTGTGGGAGCATGCCTTTGATATTCCGCCGCACTATTTTTTGCATTTGTGCGAGTCCAGCGTATTTGACCAAGTTTTTGCGAACGTATTCGGTCACGTCGTCTACCACGTCCGCGTGCTCCAGCCACGGATGATGCTCGAGAGCTTCGGCGGTGGGACGCGCGCCGGCGTCGAACATCGTCATTTGCCAGAGCAAGTCCTGTGCGCCATCGTCACACCGTGCACCGTCTTCGGGATAAAAAACAAGACGCGCGTCGGCGTCTTTCATCAGTGGGTGCCTCATGAGTTGGCCTATCCTACCCGGCGAACTGGTTTGTGGTGGGACGGCCATGGTATGTCTGCCCGTGAGCAACATGTACAACGACACACCCAATGCATAAATGTCCGCTTTTGCGTTGTACGACCCCGACCATTTTTCGGGCGCATTGTATGCTAACGACCCGGACACGGATTTCAACGTGCTCTCGTAAGGACGCTGGGCCGATTCGGCGGCACCGAAATCTGCCAGTTTATACATGTATTGACCGGAGGATGTTTTGTGAACCATGATGTTCTCAGGTTTGACGTCGTTGTGTACAAGATTTTGTTCGTGCAGATACCGGAGAGCAGAGAGTGTCGACCGCGCAAAATCCTTGACCATCGAAACAGTCAACTGACCGTTCATCTTGAGAATCAACTCGTCGACGTTACCAATGTTGCAGAATTCCAGGACGATGAACCGCCACTCGACGGGTTTGAAATATTCGTACACGCACACAATGTTGTCGTGGTGTAATTTACGCATGACTTCCACTTCGCGGTCAACGTCTGCCGCAGTCTGTTTCTTTTCGCGTAGATTGATAGACTTTACCGCGACCGTACACTCAGGCCACGCCGTTTGACGGTAGAGTGCTTTTCTTTCGGCGTCGAGACGCTTTTTTTCCGCGGCGATTTTCCTGCTCTCGGCATCTATCTGGCGCGCCCGAGCATCCTTCCGATGAAACGTGCCCTCTTTTTTTTTGCGTGCGTGTTCCGCCTTCAACACGTCGAACATCTGGGTCTGTTGCGCTGTGGACGCGTCAATGGCGGCAAGACGCTTTTCGAAGAGCGCTCGGACACGCACAAAGTCGATAGCTTTGAAGACTTCCCCAAATGACCCCACACCTACAAACTGTACGATGCCGTATTTTCCGCGCGTGACATTGCGCAGTTTCGTATACACTTTTTTTTCGGCGACGAGTTCTGAAATTTCACCCTTGAGGTTGGCCCGCTGTGTTTTGAGGGCCGCCAACTGTTTGTCGTGTCCAGACATGTCAAATACACTGGGTCTCTTTATATACGCCGAAAATGTTTACGCGTTCAGTGTGAAAGTCATGTGTACGACAGGATACCCGCGGTCGCCCACCATCCCGTGCGTCGTGCTCGGGATGCCCGTCATGATGGTGCCGTTCAGGCTGCCGCCCAGTAACAGTTGGTTCGTCGCCGTGTTGACCACAGACCACGTTGTCGCGCCGACAGAAACATTGTACGTGTTTGCCGCGTACGGAATGCGGAAACGCGACACGTTCGTTTGCTGCTTGTACGTCGCCGTGTCCAAATCGGTATGGTCGAACGCGACGACATTTTCAGCGTGCAATTGTTCGAGCTTGGCTGTTGTATACGCCCACGTGAGCGACGCGCCACCCGCGGTTAAATTCTGAACGCGCGCGAGAAGTGTTCCAGACGTGCTGTTCGCGGTCTGTACGGCACTGAGCAACACGCCGTTGACGTAGTGGCGTGAAAAGTCGTGTGTGATGTAAAAGTTTTGTGTGATAATACCTGGTTTGAGTATGTCTCGCAGTGGAAGCAAGTGGCATGCGGTGGCACCCACGTGCGTGTTCGCCGCACACGATGTCCAATGTGAGGCCCCGTCCTTGGAATACGACCCCATGGGGGTCTGGATACACGCGAGGGCGCGCGTCATATTTCGCGCCGGCTGAAAGGTGCCCGCTGGACAGGCGACAGCTTGACCCGCAGAGCACCAATAACCAGGGCTACAGTGTTGGTTCACGTTGGGCGTGAGGGTTAATTGTTTCAACATGGTGGAGACATTCTCGATGTATGTATGTTGGTATTCGTGCAAGCGCAGCCACTCTTGGTCTTCCACGGTTTTGTATTCGGCTAATTTCTCGGCCTTGCCACTGATGACGGTGTCGTACATGTCAGACCACAGTTTAATAGTGTTATAGAGGCCCGACATAATTTCCGTAGACGTTCCGAGCGCCTTTTTGGCGTCCGAGGGAAACGTATTCATGGTCAGTGCGTCGACCGGGCGCGTAAAGCTAGTCGCCATGTTCACAATGTCGATTTTGTACGTTCTGAAATCGTGTTGTATGTCTACGTACGTTTCGTACAAACTATCTGATTCCTGGTCGTGCAGGTACACGTGTTTTGTGTAGTTGTCGAACACGTTGTACATATTCGCGAACAGCCGGCGCGTTGTCACCAGTGCGTACTCACGCAGGGCCCTCGGGTGAACAGATGTCACACAGCTTTCGAACAAAGCGTGTCCGTAGGAATGGGTGTTGTAGTCTACCGGCAAATATTGCGCAGCACAGTGTTTGCCACGGGTGTATTTGGGGTCGTACCGTGCGTCAAAGGCGTTGTCGCTAAAATCATAGTACAGATAGGAGGAATGAGACAGGTTGTGAGGATGTGCACGCAAGTTGGGTGCGGGGATAGCTACGGCTACACCGAACATAAATAAAATGAATAACATACAATTTTTTATTGTCGTTCCTAAATAGTACTATTGTAATGACCGACTTACGCTTTTCACGTTCGCATCCACTATCTCGATGTTTTCTGTATTTTTGCGAATCATCGCTTCCATTTTGCTTTTCCATTCTTCGTCGGTCGACTTTTTGTACATCTCGCGAATGTCTTCGGTATTTTGTTTGACGCGCTGCTGTAACAGTTCCATTTGGTCTTTGACAATTTCGCGCACGGTGCTGTGGATACTTTCTTGGATATTTCGCAATTCTCGTTCCATTTTTTCGCTCAGTTGGGCGTTTTTCGCGTCGATAACCGCGACAGCTTCGCCTTTGGAGAATTGGCGGAATCCCGACAGTGGCTCAATAGAGGCCATGGTGTGTTGTTGCGACCAAACTTAAATACTATTAAATCAGAGAAGTCATGCGAAGCGTGTCGATTTGTCGGCGTTTTTTACGAACCACCTGTGTGTCCTCAGTGTGTTCGCGCCCCCGTATCCACACAATCATAGCAATGAACAACATCACTGACCCGGCCAAGCCTATTATCATGCCGTACAGCGTATACGTGTGGTTGTTGATTCGGCCATGACCATGAGGGGCCCTTAACTTGAGGTCTTGACAAGTGTTCGATGCACACAAACACTCGTAGCGGCTCTCTGTCCAGTTTTCGAGGCGTGTGTCCTGGCAGATTCCATGTTTCGGACAGGACACGTCGTCACAGGGCGTGACCATTACATCGCAACGCTTGCCGCGCCACCCGTCTGTGCACAAACACGTGAAGTCGTTGATTTCGTCGATGCACGTGGCGCCGTTTTGACAAGGACGCGGCGCGCATTCGTCGATATCTATGTTACAGTTTTGACCTTGCCAGCCCGGTTCGCACGCGCACAGGTAACCGTCGAGCGTCAGTGAACAGGTACCGGCCGACCCACACGGCTCGTTGTCACACCAAATCGGCGGGTTTTGACACCTGTTGCCAGTCCATCCGGTCAAACACTTGCAGAATGCCGTGATGCCCTGCATGCATTCCCCACCGTTAAAGCAGGTGTCGTGTTCGCACGTGAGGGCTTGCTGTTCACAACGGTCTCCCATCCAATTCTCGCTGCACATACACTGTATGCTCGACATGGTGTTTTGCGATTGGTCGTTGCAAAAGTTTTGCTCGTCTTCTCCGCAGGGATGTTGCGCACATGTGACTTGCATCTCGCAGTATTTCCCGCCATACTGACCGGGTATCTTGGAACAATCACAGTAAAAGTCGTCCAATTGATCCATGCACGGCGCGTCGTGTTGACAGGGGTTGATGTCACATTCGTTGATTTCTTCGCTGCAAGCCATGCCTGACCATCCAGGGTCGCAACGACACTCGCAGTCGTCGGCGTGTGCGCAATGGTCACAACTACCGTGGACACACATGACTCCGTAGTAAAGGCATGCATTGTCGGTGTCGAGCAGTATTTCGCACCGTTTCCCAAAGTATCCATTGTCGCATACACAAGTCCATTCGTTGAGCCTCTCCTCCGCCTCGCGGTTCAGCGTGCACAGACCATGGCCGCTGCAAGGTTCTCCGTGTTTGGCGACGCCCTCATGGTAGCGCTCGAAATCAAAATTGCACTCCAGTTGTTCGTATGAACAGGCACTGCCTTGCCAGAACGGCTGGCCGTATTTCGCGTCTCTCGGACATTCGCACGAGATGCGGTTGTCTTGGAACTTGCACTCTCCTCGGTCGCAGGGATTCTGTATTGCGCAGTCTTTCATGGTGTACTGACAGTTTTTTCCGACCCACCCGAATGCACAGTCGCAGTTGTAGCCCGCATCTTCCTCGGTGCATGTGGCATTGTGTTGACACGGGTGGGTCGGCTCCTCGGCCAAACACCCCGCTGTCTGATTGATGGGTATTTCACACAGCGGCCCCGTCCAGTCCGAGCGACATTCGCACCTGTACGTGCCAAACTCGTCCACACAGGCGCCGTCGTGGATGCAGGGGTCGTCGGCACAGGTTTCTTTCGGCTGGCTGCAGGTCAGACCCTTCCATCCGTGGTCACACGCGCACGACAGGCGGACGTCATTAAAAAAGCATGTGCCGTGACCACAGAGCACGCAGTCGGCGGCGATGTTGTCAAACAGAACTTGGAGGGGGTTGCAAGTGTAGCTGCCGTAGACGTATTGGTGTAATATGATGTCGCGAAGTTCGTCGATGTACTCTTTGATTAATTTGAGCGCGTTTGAATAGGAGACGCCGTAGTCGGTAATCGCTTGCAAGTACTCTAAGAACCATTTGGTATGCAACGCTGTCGAGTCCATGGTATGTATGTGTTCTCCCACGCTGTGGGCCACTTGGTCTGTATCGGCCAGTTCTTCGCGCAATTGTACAAAGCTGCGTATTTCTGATTTGGGTGATTTGATGGACAGCAGGTTTGTGATTTCGCCGATGACCAGGTTGAAATCGTTGACGAGTTCGTACGATTCGTCCAGCACAGTTTGGGCTCGGTGCAGCAAATCGTGCTTTTCGTATTCGATATTGGAGCGATTGCCTTGAATGACCTGGTCGTAGTATTGTTTGAGCACGACAATATCCGAGTACATTTGCGAGGTCACGACGAGTTGCGTGGAACAGTTGCGCGTGGCTTCGATTCGGCTGTGCGGCACCCGGCATTTGTAAGCGGCGCATTTTTCAATGAGTTGTAGGTCGACGTGTCCGTAATAAAAATTGGTACACCCGGACTCGAGACATTGATATTGGCTTTCCTTCAAATGCAGGTCGCTGTACTCGGACTCGTTGTAGGTGAGTTCGTGCCACGCGATGTGGTCATCGTACGTCCAGCAATCTCCGTCGCCCGCTGGGTCTAAAATTTCACCGTCTTGATACGGTACAAGGTAATTGGTTTGGTTTTCGCACGACGCGACGGGCAGCGTGTCGTGTGCGTAGGCGAAATACACAGTGAACACCCCCCAAAAGAGCAACATTGATTTCTGTGTACAAACTTAAATACTACCGTACAACAGACTCGAAGCTGTCCGCGACGGCCTGTTTGAAAATATCTCTGGTTTCGTAAAACGCATCGTGAGTAGCCGTGAGCTGCTGATGTGCCTCGCGCACGTCGTGCGCCGCATTTGCCATCGCGCGTTCTTTGTCTGCGTACGTTTGAAGCAGCTGGGCCCGTTCTTGCACGGAATCTGCGAGCACGCGTTCAAAACATTTTTTCATGTATTCGAGCGAACTGATGAACGTCGGCAATATGAGGCGAATATCTTCGGAACCGAAAAAGTTCACGAGCAGTTGCGAATTGCATTCTTTCAGGGCGCGCTGAATTTTGGTGAGTGGTTCGGCAGCGTCCATGTTCAGCCAGGCTTTGATGACGTAAAGGACGTGTTCGTTCGTGGAATAGGCTCCCTCGTATTTTTGTGCGGCGTCGACAGCATGTTCAAACGACGTTTTGAGCGTGGACATTGTGTTTTGGCTCACCGCGACATTGTAGTATTCGAAGCAATTGACACTGAGGGTTCTTTTCAACATGTCGAAGGTGTCTAGGGCGCTTGGCGCTTGTATGATGGTCGTACATTTTTCAGACACGGACGCACGGACGGGTTGTACGTTTTGGGCGTGCACCGAAGTTGCACACAAGAGAATGAACCACCACATTGGTTGGCCCTATTCGTATTAAATAGTGTTTATCCGTTTATAAAAAAAACAGTATATAAGATGGTATGATTCAATTACTCAAGATGCACAAAGTCATCGTAGCAATGGTAGGTATCGTGGGCGCAGTCCAAGGTTTTGAAATCCAAGAAGCCGAAGTGAACACCGAACGTTGTGGCCCGGGTCTGGAGCTCCGCGGCCCGGATGGCGCGCTCCTTTCGGGTGTGACCGCGGGCCACGATTACGAGGGCGCTGGCACCAGAAACAATGCCGACGCGTGGTCGGGGTTGATTCAGCGATACGGTATGGGAATTGAGTTTGCCTGCCAGAAATACAACACGGAATTGAATAAAATTTCGGACGGCATGCGCCTTCAGGGTGCAGACGCCGAGTATTGGGTGGAGAAGCCCGACGAATGGGCTCCGTACATCACAAAGGCACTGCACAAATCCGGCTGTGCCATCAGCGAAGACGACAAAAATCTTCAGGACATGGTCAGAACCATGGTCTACATTCACCAGCAGAAAAAGCGCATGTCCAAGGCGCAGAGTGAGCGCGACAACTACATGGAGAAACTCGAGGCGCTCCAAAACCAATGGCGTGTCACACGCGACTCGCTCAAGGACGTCATGAACGCCCATGCCGATGTGCTCAAGACGAGACTCGACAGAGCTTCGGACTACGAGTCCGAGAAAAAATACTCGCAGGCGTCGCGCCAACTGCTCGGCGGCTCCAACAGTGCCAAGACCATCATCGCGGGCTTGAAAGGTGACCTCTCTGCCGCCGCCGCAGAGTTCGAGACACTTGCACACCAAGTGAAGAGGGACGGCCTCCGCTGGTCGGTGCTCAATCAGATTGCCAACGAAGGGGAGAGACTCGAGACGTTCGCGCGTTCCATCGAGCGTGCGGCGTATGATGTCCTTTCCACGTGTATTGTCAATTACCAGAAGGAAGCCGAGGATTAAATACAAATTTTAATGTTAAATGCTTAATCATATTTGAACGTCCATATTTACTTTTAGTAACGATTCTATCACATTCTTTTTTATCACGACGGCCACGGCTTTCATCTCCTTTTCCCGTCGCATCAGTTCCGCTATGGCCTCGTTCAAGGCCATATACTGCGCCTCCAGTTGGTGTAGCCAATCCGAAGCGGTCGCAATCTGCGCCTCTGTTGTGTTGACCATGCGTTGAATGTTTTCGTTCAAATACGCCGAGTCGGTAGAGTATGTGCGCCGGTTGTTTGACAGCAGCAGCGCAATGTCCCCGGACAATAAAAAGGGGCGCGAGTATTGAAACTCCCGCAAATACGAGTCGCGAATGCGTACGACATCAATGATGTTGGTCATCGCATCTTTGGCTTGTAAGTTGATGGCGTCGTACGTCATGGCGTGTCTCCAACGCTGTTCCTTCGCGTGGATGTACGCCGTCACGTTCACGTGCAAATGGTCAAGAAGGCGAATGTCGAAATTGTAAGAACGACTTTGATAGCAGTGTATCACATCGTCTGAATACGCTTGGAAAGACATGAGCACAGGACTGGCGTGACACAGCGACGTTGTGGCGCACAGCGTGGGTAAATACTGTTCTCTGTCTTCTTTCGCGATAACAGTATGATGCTCAGCGTATTCGCTGGCGTATCGAATACAATCAAACGCGTACGCGGGCGCGATGAGTAAAAATATAAATATCATATTCATTTAATCAATCAATTATTTATACTGTATTTAAATAATTACGCCGGTGGGCGAAGTCCGACCACATTGACTCGTGCGTGCACGTCCGGCTTCGAAAAGCACCCCCCGAACCCCACATTTTTGACGATGTTTCCCGAGCCGTCTTTTCCTTGACCCCCACCGCGCGACGCGGTCACGCCGTCATATGCATCGTTCAAGCTGACGCTGCGCTCAAAAACTTCGTTGTTCCCCATCAATTCGGCAATACCCGTGCCCCAAATCACATCGGCAAACCTGCCTACATTCGCGGGTTTCTCAACCCACCCGCCAGAGTTGGTCTCACCGACGATTTCGTCCGAAATGCCATACTCGCGCTGGGGCTCCGTCAGAGAGCTGCGGGTTCCGTCGTCGCGGTCTATCGTCATCGTGGGACAGCGTCTGAAGAGCTGTGCGTCGCTGTTGTCGTCCACGAAGAGGGCAACGCGATTGAATTCGGCGCGATTGCCGTTCTTGAACAATTTCTCGCCAACCACCAAGTAGAACAACTTGGTGCCCGTGAGCTGCAGATTCAAATCCAGTACGGCGGAATCTGCGATATGGTCTATCGAATCTGGCAGAATAAGCGTCTGCGCAAAGCTGCACTCTTCGCCAAAACGCCCCATTGTCGCAGCGCCACCGACCACATACGTTTGGTCTCCGGTGGCACTGGCGACCGGCTTGGGCGACTTATCCGCAAAGCTACTCGCGTCGAAGGAAGCGAAGTTTTGGGTTTGCAGAGTGGCGACGTTGGTGATGTTCTTCACGGACTCGCCAATGCACAGCTCCGCCGTGTTACTGACCACAAGACCGTCCTTGAGGACGTTGTCCACGCCAAAGGCTATATGGTCAAAGTTGTCCACCTTGCTAATAGCGTCGTCCACAACGCTGGCTTTGTTCGACCAAATGAGCCGCACAGAATCCGGAAACTTGGCCGAGGACATATCGACAGCCGCGGCACAGGCGCCTGCAGTGTTCGGGCCCGTCGTCACGTAATCTTCGTTCGTATGGATGTACACGTGCGTCAGCGAAGGGCAATTGGTGAGGTCACCGATGGTCAACTTGCCACAATTCGACCCCTGGTACAGGTCTAGCACTCGCAGCGGAACTTTACCGTTCACCGTAGGTTTGTCGGTGCAATCTATCGTGGTGTCTTGTACTACCTGTAACGTCATGAAATCTTTCACATATTTGGCGTGGTCTAGTTCGCAGAAACGGGACTCCAACTCGCTCGTGTCGGCCGTGTTGCACAGCGGCGGCAGGTATTCAGTCCAGTCCGTCGCATTGTCGTAGTAACCCTCCAGACACGAAAGACCACATCTGGCCGTCGCGTCTACAGAGTTCGGGGCAAAGTTGATACTGAGACCACTCGCAGCGCTAGCTTCGTACCGGTCTCCTTCAAACAGCAGCGTGTGGTGCCCATTGGATTTAATCGTGTTGCGGAACGCCATCGATTTCACATCATACTTGCGTGTTCCCGATTTCAGTATGGTCTGCTGCAACTTTTCCGTATTGTAGGCGCCAAACGTCCCGACCTCAATATCCCCGGCATTCTCAATCTCCAAGATTTGCACCTGGTCGCAGTTTTGAAGATTGCTGTCAACGCTGAGAGCGTTCACACGCACACGCTTGCTACAGATAGGCGAAAACCGATTCGCAGTAGCATCATGACCCAATACGGCCATGAAATGATTTGCTGCTTTCTCCCCGATAAAGTGCACCAGTTCCGGATTGTCAGTGTCGGAGTCCGTCATCGTTTTGGTAAAGTATTTCCACAGCACTTCCCGTTCTCGTGTAGTTTTGGTCTTTTCGGCAAGAGTTTTGTCGGCATTCCACCCGGCTTCACCATTGACGCGACCCAAGTAGTTCAAAGGGTCGGCCACCTTGACGCCGGCTTCCGTGTAGGCTTTACCGCCACCCAACAGTTGCGCATAGTCAATGGCACAGAAATCCTCGTAGTTGTTGTTGCCATCGTCGTCGTAGAACTGGGCTTTCGCGGCAGTTGTCTGAATCGTATCGGTATTGACGTCCTCTTCGGCGTGGTATTGACCGTTGTTGGGGCCCGATGTGTGCAGACGCTGCCAATCGTACGCGAGCTGGCGGAACGAAAGAACTTGTTCGCCGGCCGGGTTGGCCACACACATGGTGGCCGCGTACGTGTTGCCGGCTCCCTTGCGGTCGACGGCGGCGGCGGCGTTGAAGAACTCGAATTCGAGTCTGTACACGATGTCCTGCACGCCCTCGAGAGGCACACAGTTACCACCCTTGTTGGAGAACTTGACGGTGTTCGGGTCGGCCGACGACACGCGCCCACATTTAGTGCCCTGGCCCGCAATCGAATCCTCAAAGTTCTTCTTGAGTTCGTCGACCGCGCCGGGGAACCACGTGTCCAACTGTGTCGGCACGTCCTCCGGCGAAAACAGCAGCTGGGATACAGACTTTTTCCATTCCTCTGTGTCACCCAGCTGCGCGTGTGCCAAGCAGTACGTGTACACCGACGGCAGCTTTTCCTTGAAGGTGGCGTCGCAGAAAGCTTTGCCTGTGGATTGGGTGGTCGTCAGGTAGAAATCGTCACCCGAATCCGCAAAACTGCGGCAAAAGCACGTGCTGCGCTGCGCCATCGATTTGTGGTGGGGCGTGCCCTGGAACGAGCTG
>Ga0209631_10004484_pt1 | contig 15437 bp, 10 predicted proteins | sample COG_08_FD_184752 | JGI IMG/M metagenome (GOLD analysis project Ga0209631, IMG submission 184752) | Pelagic Microbial community sample from North Sea - COGITO 998_met_08 (SPAdes) (version 2) | ecosystem: Environmental > Aquatic > Marine > Neritic zone/Coastal water | place: Helgoland, sampling...
AGACGCTCTCAGCAACGGCAGACTTGAGCTGCTGGACAAATCCGAGTCTCCACCCGAGGTCCACGTCGTACGCAGGTGGTCCAGCACGAGCCGCATCAGCGCCGTCGCGTTGTCCCGCGTCGTCGCCGCAGGATCCAAACGCAAGAGCTCATCCAGCGAAGTCTCCCCAAAATCCTTCGACCCAAAACTCCCGCCCTCCTTCCCTCGACCGACTCGCGACTTATGCCCGGGCCCGCCCTTCTTCCGTAGCGGACCTCCGATGGACCCGCTCGCGCCTTCTCGACTTCCCCGCAGCTCGGCGCCCGCGAACGCCGCCAGGTTAATCAGCATCCTATTCAGTGCGCCGGAACTCGATCCGGAAACTTCTCCGGAAACTTCCCGGAAGGCGACAATCACGGACTCGACGACGCGCCAACCCTCGCGCCGCCGCATGGCGTGCCGCGCCTGCACGTCGAGTAGGTCACCGCCCAGCGCGGTGATCTCCTCGTCTTCGGCAGACGCGCTCAGCGTCATCGCGAGCCACGCCGGCCACTCGGGCGACGCGTTGATCGCCGATCGGTTATCGGCGTGGGCACAAGCGAGCGCGAAGTGGTCGCGGACGCATCGCCGCCGCGTGTCCAGCGGAGCGCGATGGATCACGGACAGCGCCGCGCCGAGGATACCGAACGCGGGCGACCCGAGTCTGACGGGCGACGCGCTCAGCGATATTTCACGTGCGAACGCGTCCGCGCCTCGCGAGGACCGATCGGTGTTCCCGTTCTCGCCGGGGAGATCGGAGGAGTGTGTACGTGTATCTAGGCACGGCGTCGGCCCGACGGCTCCTCCGTTGTCAAGCGCGGCTCGCATGGCTGCGTCGTAGACGTTCTCGGAGAGCAACGAATTCGGCGCTCGGCGGAGACAGTGACATACGGCGCGTTCGATCAGCGCCGACGTCGCGCCCGCCACCTCAGCCTCACCCCTCGCGACCAGCCTCCCAAGTGTCCTCACGCACGAGGCGACGAGGTCCCTGTAACCTTGTAAACGCTGACAAGGCGGCGTGAAGTGTCTGACGTCATCCGGACTGGATTCGGGTTCGTCGGGCGGTTGGTTCAGCGATGCGGCGCGAATGAGCGCGAGGCAAACCTCCACGCCGCCCGCCCTCACGAACGCGCGGGTGAACGCCTCGGCTCGATCCGCGTTGGGAGCCGCAAGCAGTGAACAGCACAGCGACACCACCCGCGCGCACAAATGCGGACACTTACACCCGGAGAGGAAGCCGACCAGCGTCGTCGCCGTCTCGTCCGCGGCGCCGTTGTGTGACTGGCCGCCGTGCACGAGCGTGGACACCGCGGCGACCAGCTCATCCATCAACGCGAGTTTATCCTCGGTCGCGGCGTCGCGCACTGACCCCTTCGCCGTCGACGTCGCTTCCAATTCATCGTCGGCAAAGGCGTTTCGTATCGCCGACCCTCCCGTCGCCGCGTCGCCGTCGAGTCGGTTGAGCGCTCCGGCGTGGAACGCACTCTCCGTCGGTGACAGGTAGGTCGCCGCGGAATCCAACAGACGCGTCACCCCGCACAGTTCGCGAAGAGCGGCTCCGCCCTCCGCGTGCGATGACGCGGCGACGGCGCGGATCACCCGACGCATAGCCGGCGCTCCGACGCCGACGCCTCCGCCCCCTTCGACTCCCCCGCCCCCGTCGACTCCCCCGCCGCCCGTCCACGGTTCGAACGAGAGGAAGAGGTGCGTGCACAGCTGTCGGCGTAAGGTGCGATGGTCCCGCGCCGCCTCGAGCAGCCGCTCGAGTGCCTCGACCACGGCCACCTCCGCGACGTCCAGACTCGTCTCGGCTCCGAGTATGCAGTCCACCCAATCGGCGCCCGTCCCGCCGTTGACTCCCCCGTGTCCGTGTTGACTCCCCCCATTCGATGACGCATGCACCCGCCGCATCGCGTCCAGCGCGGAAGGGAGCACGAGCGCGATGAGCCGAGGCGCGTCCACCGCGGCGAGCGCGTCCAACGTCGCGACGTCGGCGCCGCCATCACCTGCTCGCGCCAAGACGCCGAGCGCGGGGGCAATCGCCGCCGCCGCCGCCGCGACGCGACGCGCGCGCTCGTCCTTGCCGTCCGCGCGCAGGCGCCTCGGCGTGAACGTTTGGGAGCAGAGCGCGGGGCACGCGAGCGGGAGGAGTGCCGCGGGTCCCCCCGGCGCCACCGCCCACAGCGACTCGCGAGGCGGGGCTCGAGTGACGACCTTCGCCGAGCCGAGAAGGGACCCGTTGCGATCGCCACGTCCACCCATGTTCGCCGGGGATAGGTCCGGGACGCGTCGGTCGCCGGGCAGTGACGCGTCGCCCGCGGACGCCGCCGCGGGATGCATCAGCTGCAGCAGCGCGGGCGCGAGCTCGAGGTCGAGCCGGGCCCACTCCTCGTTGACATTCCCCGACTTTTTAACCGAATCCGTCCCGTCGTTCGTCTCCTCCCCGTCGCCGTCGTCGCCGTCCTTCGCGGAGGTCAGCCCGAGGCCCCGCGCCGCGCGCTGGTCGATCTTCTTCACGCCGTCCGACGCCGCCTTGACCACCGCCTTGGCCGCCGCGTTCGCGAGTTGGAACCCCCTCGCGATCTTTTTACCTCCGAGGGTATTCGCGCCGCCGCCGCCGCCGGAAGATGAATCGTCACCGCCGTCGAGCCCGCCCTCGGTGCTCGTCCCGTACCCGGGGACGTACGTCCCGCCCCGTGCACTGAGTTTCGACACGTGGCGCGCGCCGATTGGCTCGTTGAACACGTACACCGGTCCGAGCGCTCCGAAGAGCGAGCACTGTCGCCGGCGACGCTGCAGCCCCGCCATCGCGGCGGGCGGGTTCGTCCCTACGCAGCAGAACCCTAAGGACCCGTACACGTGAGGTAAGGTGACCCGCCGCGTCTCCACGGGCACGCCGTCGATGTACAGCCGCGCCTCGCTTTGTATCCCTTTGGCGGAGTATTCGACGCCGACGCACGTCCAACGCTTCAGTTTGAAAGCGTGGGTGAACGGCGCGGCGACCTTCGCCGTCCTCTTCGTCCCGAGTCCGCCAGCCTCGACAGACCCGCCCGTCGCCTCGAGCACCAGGTACCGCCCGTGGAAGTACGCCTCCACCCCCGCGTTTCCACCGTCCTCCGCGGATACGAACGAGAACAGCCGCGGCATGTGATCCTCTTCGTGGCCGGACGCAGCCGCCGCCGCCGCCGCAGCCGCGGCGGGACCCACGTCGTGACCGCTCGAGGCAGCCGCGTGGGACGCCACCGTCGCCGCGTGCGCGGCGGAGTCGTCGGACCCGCGCGTGGTTTCCAGGTACACCCACGTCACCACCGCGAAACCGCCGTCGTTGAACGGCCAAGGACCGCCGACGCTCGCGCCCAGCACCCCGCTGTTTTCCCCGTCCAGTTGGAACATCCGCGACGGGCCTCGGCTCTGCGGCAGCGCGAGCGCGGCGTCGAGCTCGTGAAGCATGGCGCCGCGGCCGGGACCCGCGAGCGACGCGCACGTCGCGAGCCACATCCGGAGGGGGCCGACCGGCATGTGATGCGCCGCGACCAGCCGAGCGCACCGCCGTAAAATCTTAAACTCCTCGCCGACGTAAAAGTATTCCGCTCCACCGGGTCCCGATTCGTCCGATTCGTCGTCGTTCGTGTTGATGATGTGGTCCGCGAGCGCCCTGACGAGCGCGGGAAACACCCCAACCTTCGCCGCCCCGAGGCAATTGCCCATACGAGCGCGAAGAGCGTGGAACACGCCGCGGATTAAGCGTAGCCTCGGTCCGGGTTTGGACGTCGACGTCGAGTCGGAGTCGGTCGGCATGCGGGTCAGAACCTCCGCGGCGAGGAGCACCGCGCGCGGGCTGCACCGCGACGCCGACTCCGACATCTCCACCACCGACATCTCCGCGTCATCGTGACGTTCCATGGAGCCGCCTGGTGACGACACGTCCGCGCACGTGTCGTCTCCCACGGGTACGATGGAGGCGTTCACGGCGGCGGACCCGGGCATCATCCTCGCGAGCAGGGAGTCCGCGAGCGCGCGCGCCATGGCGTCCGCCGCGTGCCCCCCGCCGCCTTCCACGGTCCGCGCGGATACCATCGCATCCTTCAGCGTGTGCGCGGCGACGCCGACGCCCTTGTCCACGGCGGCGGCCACCAGCGCGTCGACCTCGTCGGATACGTCCTCGGGTCGTGCGTGAGGGCTCTGGCTCTTCTCATGGGGACCAACGCTTTCGTCGCCGCGCGTGGGGGTCCCACGCTCGGTCCCGGGCGATCGCGACGGATCGTTCGCGTCCGCGGCGCCGTCATCGTCGTCGGCGTCCATCGCCACGGCTCGTTCAATCTCCACGTCCACCTCCCCAGCCTCCCCTTCCTTGTTGACGGGCCCGCCCATCTCGTTCTCGTTCAGCATGAGGCTCGATATCCCCCGACCGAGCGACCGTGTCGAGGATGCCGAGTCCGGGGTTTTGGGGGTATCTCGCGGGTCCGAGGCCATTCCGCTGGTCCGCACGGGCCGGACCGTCGCGGCCGGGGTCGAGGGCGTCGCCTCGTCCCCGGACGGGGACTGCACCGAGTCCCCTTCCATCGTTGTTTGCCCCCGTGGATTTCTTCGTCGCCTCTCAACTGCTCAAACGCCTTCGTGCCGTCGAGAACGAAGAGCCAGAAAGTGTAACTCCCCCAGCAGACGACGGCGCGTGGGCGCCCGCATCCGACGCGATGGGGCTGGATGAGGGCTTAAAGCCCGACACGTGGATCGCCGCACTCGCCGGCGGTCTCGTGATGGGGGTGATACACGTGGTGACCGGCGCGGATCACCTCAGCGCGGTCGCCATGCTGTCCAGCGGGAACGACCGATGGACCGCGTGGAACCTGGGAATAAGATGGGGGATGGGGCACTGCGTCGGCCTTCTCGCGGTCTTCGCCGCGGTGCTCATCGCGAGCGCGGAGCTGGACAAGACGAGCGTGCGAGGGGTGGAGGAGTACATGGGGGTGGTGGTCGGGCTGCTGATGATCGGCCTCGGGGCGTACGGGCTATGGGACGCGTCTCGGGTTACGCGAGATGCGTCAGATCCTGCCTCGGTTTCGTCGACGAGATACGGCAGTCTGGGCGACTTGGAGCGGGGCGACACGAGCGTGAAACGCGCGCTGTTCGTGGACTCGGACGACGATAGAGACGACGACGAGAGGGACACACGTGATGGGAAGAAGAGGGGCCCGAGCGGGGCGGAGAAGGGAGGCGACGACGACGCATCGGACGCATCGAAGAGCCATCACTGGCGGTCCCTCTGCGCCGTCGGCGTCGGCGTGGTCCACGGCGCCGCCGGCCCTGGCGCGATCTTAGGTGTCTTACCCGCGGTGGCGCTGCGTGAGACGCCTCTCGTGTTTGGATACTTCTTCGGCTTTTGCGTCGCGACGGTGGCGACGATGGGCGGGTTCGCGGCGCTGTACGGGGAGGTCACCAGCGGGCTGGGCGCGAGGCACGGGGCGAAAGTGCAGCGGATCTTGAAAGCGGTGAGCGCGTGCGCGTGCGTGGTGGTTGGGACGGTTTGGATCGGGTTGTCGGTGTTCGGGCGCGGCGCCGAGCCCGAGACGGTGTGATGGTCCCGGAGCATCTAGGTAGTTTGGCGGCGGTGACATCCATTTGGCAATTGACACATTGATGATCATCACATCCAAAATGACAGAGCCTACTCGTAGTACAGGCCGAACACCATCCCGACGCAGTACACGCTGGCGTTCTCGTAAAAGTCGCTGGCGAAGTTATCCGTGGTGGTATCCCACAGGCACCTGGACGCCAGCCGAAGCGCCTGCCCCGTCTTCTCCCCCACGGTGACCTGCACGATGAGCTTGTACCTGCTGTACCCGAGGTTCTTCACGCGTTCTTTGATCACGTCCGCCAGTTCCTTGGCGGTCTGCGCGCTCCTCAGCGGGTCGTACGTCGTGCCCTCCATCTTCTCCTTGATGGTATCCGTCAGAATCTTCTGCACGGGACCCCTCATGAACTTGTAGCCCTGTTTGCGGTGGGTGGAGACGGCGTTGGTGGCGTCAGATCGATCGACCGTCTGGTTCCACAGTGAACTCACGCGTCGTTCCTAAACGGGTGGTGTGATGACAGTGGCGGGGGAGGGCGTGTGTGGGTTGGGTGTTCGACGACTAAGGGCGGAACGCACCTCTCCGAATTGTTCGGGTTTCTGCCTGTACGTGTTCTGGTACAGCTTGTTAGTGCCCGGGGGCAGCTCGGTGCCCTCCGGCACGACCTCGGGTTCCTCAGCCATGTTCCCTCTCAATTCTGCCGCTTCTCAATTAAGACTTTTCTTCTCGCGGGCGCGTCGTTTCGCTGCGCGCGCGGGAGGTACGTGCGTGGTTGGTGTATCCACGGACCTTACGGTTCGTCGCGACCGTGTCGTGTCGCGCGACTCGACGGTGTCAAGCGGCGCGCGTGCGATGACTGTCTCGTCCACGCCGCGGTTTCTCACGAAGAGCTCCTTCTTCTTTCTCCCTGGAAACACGAAAACAAACTTCTCGGTTCCCCTGCCGTTGGGGGCATCTATACGGGGAAATTAGACTGGAAACGACGGTTCGCAGAATCTTCAAATAATAGCGTTAGGTAGGTACTGGTAGCTCCGAGCCCGCTCGCGTGTTCTAGAGCAGACAACATCGCGCGCGGTCGGCCGCGGCGATCGAGACCTCGACACCTCGTGCGGTGAGTGACGCCGCGACATTGGCACCGGATCCCGGGCGAGATCTCAGCGTAGCCGCGCCTTTGGACGCGCGTCTGGACGACGGAAGGGCACGCGCCCAATCCTCGTTTTTTTTCACCTCTCCGACAGAGCGGAGGCAGGGCTGACGACTGGACGACGTCGCGTGGGGTTTAGGGGCTCGAGGATCGACGCTCGCGAGCGATGGCGACCATGGTCAGCGGCGCGGCGCTGAAGACCATCGCGTCGACCGCGGTGAACAGCCAAATCAGGGGGTACAAGGAGAGGCGCGCGGAGGCCAAATCTCAGGTTGACTGGGAGGATTACAACTACCCCCCGTACCTCAGGGTGCTCCACTACAACCTGGACGACGTGGAGGACGTCAACGCGCGGTTCGCGGTGCGCATCGCGCATCTCAGCTACCTGATGGCGTGCTCCACCTTCTGCGTGAACTGCTTCGGCACCTTCGTGCTGGCGTGCGGGGGGCTCAAGTTGAAAGGGGTGCACCTGATCTACGCAATCTTCAACCTGATCATCTACAGCATCGTCGGCATGTACGCCTTTTACAAGGCGTACAAAGGCCTGGCGACGAAGAACGGGCGGCTGACGGACTACTACCTCGGCCTGCAGGTGCTCTTCATCATCTTTTTCTTCATCGCCAGCATCGTCGGCGGCGCAAACTATTACGGCTGGACCAACGTGAAGCGCGCGAGCGAAAGTGATAAGCTGAGCGGGTTCTGGGTGTTCTGGACCTTCTTCGAGTCGATTCTGTGGACGATCGACTACCTCGTGGGCGGGTGGGCGCTGTACCTGGTGGCGAAGAACAAGACTGACAAGATAGGGGGTCTGCTCGGGTTCTGAGTCTAGTAATGAGCGGGGCGGGGGCGGGAGGATCTTCAAACTTTTGTCATGCAACGCTAAGCATAGCCATTTCACACTTACGTTCACAACCGCGTCTAGCTAAGAGTCGGGTTCCCGGCGGATCTTCAAAAAAAAACTCCCCCGAAGCGCCCGTCGCGAGTCGCTTTAGTTCCCGCCCTCTTCTCACATGCCCCTGCCTCCTCTGCCGCCGCGGCCGCCGTCTCCCCTCCCGCGACCGCCCTCGCCTCTTCCTCGGCCGCCCCGTCCTCCCCTGCCGCCCATCTGTGGCTTCATCTGGGACTTCTTAAGGTTCTCCTCCTGCACCAGCCCGATGACCTCGTCGGGCACGCAGATGTACTTGATCGTGTTACCCCGCACGTAGCAGTTGGCCATGCGCCAGAACCTGTCGCCGTCCTTGGACGTGCAGATCACCTCGCGGAGGTGCACGTTCATCCACGTGTCGCAGCTCACCAGGTGGCCGTTGTACGTCTCGCCGTTCTTGAGCTCCACCAGCATGGGGTGGCCCTGCGACGTCTTCAGCAGCGAAAGGGGAAGCATGGTCCACGCAGCCTGGAAGCCTTCAAACGCGCTTCAACCTGAAGAATTCCCAAATAGAATTCCAAACGATCCGCCGAGGAAGCCTTCGACGATCGAGCGAAGCTGCGGGTCTTTGCCCTGGGATTGCCTTCCAAACGAAGGGGTTTAGCTCGCTGACTGTCAGTCGGCGGCTGTGCTGGAGCGGAAGGTTGATCTACCTCGCCGCGTCGGTCGTTGTGAGTGCCCAGATCGCGCCGCGGTTTAGGTCAAGTTTTTAACCCGCGCCCGAGTCTCGACTTGAAAAAGTTGGAGCTCCGTTGTTGATTTTCAGTGCGGAGGGCGCCGCGACGAACGAGAGTAGCACTAGGGTTCGATCGCCATGGAGGCCTACAAGCTGCATCCGCTGGCGCTGGTCAACATCTCCGACCACTACGTCCGCTTCAAGGCGCAGCTCGCGCCCGAGGAGGAACCCCCGAGGGTGCTCGGGTGCCTCCTCGGGATGCAGGAGGGCAACCTCGACCTGGAGATCTGCAACTCCTTCGAGCTCACCTGGACCCCGGAGGAGGGCACGAATAAGGTGGTCGTGGACGCCGAGTACCTCGAGCAGCAGAAGGTTCGGTACAAGACGGTGTACCCAAAGCTGGACGTCGTCGGATGGTACTCCACCGGCCAAGCTGTCGACCACGATGGCCACGATCTCGCCATTCACAAATCCATCTGCGACGTGAGCGAGGCGCCCGTGTACCTGATATTCGACCCGTTCAGGATCGCGATGGACGGCGCAGGCGACGAGGACGGCATCAGCGCCGGCCGCCGGACCAAGATACGCGGCGCCAAGCTCCCCATCGACCTCGTGGAAGCCGTCGTCTGCATCGGAGAGGACGGATCGCCGATGGCGTCGTTCCAACCGGCCAAGTACGCCATCGAGACGACGGAGATCGAGCGCATCGCGACGGACAGCGTGGCCAGGGCGGAGGACTCCGAGGCTTCACTGACTGGGCAGTTCGTGTCGCACTGCCGCACGTTCGGCAACGCGACGGAGCAGCTCAACGCGCGGGTGGAGGCCATCTTGGGTTACCTAAAGGCGGTGGACGCGGGAGAAGCGGTTCCGGACAGAGCGACCATGAGAGCCGCGGCTGCGCTGGTCAAGTCGCTGCCCAAGGGCGGGGGCGACGCGCGGCTTCGCGCGGACATGCTACGGGAGTACAACGACTGCTTGCTCACCGCGTATTTGGCGACGATGACGAAGGGGATGGCGGAGATGGACACGATGCAGGCCAGGTTCGACGCCGCGGGGCTCGACGGGAGCCACGGGGGCGGCGGCGGCGGAGCCATGGGGGTCGGCGGCGGGAGGAGCTCGCGGCGGTTCTGAAGCCCGGGCCGTTGATGGGAGGGCAGGGGACGTAGTGTGGGGGATGCGGTTAGAGATGCGGTTAGAGATGCTCACCCCTTGTTGTACGAGACACGAGTTTAGACCTCTACGCGAGCGTCGGGGGCGAAATCAAATAGCACTAAACCTGGTTCAACTGATATTGCCTCTTATCCGCGGGCATCGGCACTTCGCGACACGCGACACGCAGGAAGGGTGGTGCGATCGACATGTTCGCCGCCACGCACGCGTCGCTGATCGCGCCCACTTCGTCGGCGAGCCGGTCCTTGCGCCCCGGCGGCCGTGCCCCGGTGGCCGCGGCGCACGTCAGCGCGAGCCGATCGACGGCGCTTCGAGGAAGCTCCAAGTTCCATGAGGCGATCGTCAAGGCGAGGCGGTCACACGCGTCGGGCGGGCGGGGATCGACCGTGAGGGTCAACGCGCTCTTCGGCCCGCCCCCCAACCCCGAGCTCCTCCTCGCCGAGGGTAAGGCCAAGTACTTGGATGGCGAGCGCATGCAGGGCTACAAACAGTTCGAGAAGGCTCTGCGCGCGGACGACATCGGACTCGAGACCCGACAGGAGCTCCTCTACTGCTGCATGTGCTGCTGCGCCGCGTTCGGCGACGTCGAGACCGCGAAGCAGCACATGAGGGACATGAACCTCGCGGGCATGCCCTTCGACGTGGCCTTACTCAAGGACGAGTACATGCCCATGGAAGCCGGCGCGCAGATGAAGAACCAGCTCAAGAAGTTCGCCGCCGGCGAGCTCAAGTCCCAGGGCACAGTGCAGCGGGAGATCTTCGAGAGGCAGCGCGAGGCGGAGGGATACACGCCCGCGGGGGGCCAGGGGCAGAAGCCGCAGCGCATGGGCGACATGGACCTGATGAACCTGGACCTCAACGACACGAGCGCGGAGGTTGGCGACATAGCGAAGAGAGTCGGGGGACTGGTGGTGCTTTCAATCGTCGGGTTCATCGGGCTGTTCCAGGCGGGGCTCCAGTTCCTGCGGTGACCACGTGGGCGAGATAGACGCGGGACGGAAGTAATTAAAGAATCGATTTGCAATTAATACGCGGCGGCAGCGCGAATATAATAAGGTAACTCGTAGCTGGCCGGCTCGCCACCCCGGTAATAGGTGGGGCGGTCCGAGTCGAAGCCTTTAGCCGTTCCCCCGACGGAGTTCCCATCCCCCCCCGTGATCAAAGACACCTTACGCGGTATCAATCACGGATTCGTGGTCGGATGGGAGGTACTCGCGGAGGATACCGTTCCTGCTCGGCTGCCTCAGCTTCCTCAGCGCCTTGGCCTCGATCTGCCGGATGCGCTCCCGGGTCACCGAGAAGACGTTTCCAATCTCCTCCAGCGTCTTCACGCGCCCGTCGTCCAAGCCGTACCGCAGCCGCAGCACGTCCCTCTCGCGTGGGTTCAGGGTGTTGAGGACATTCTCGAGGTCCTCCTTGAGCAGCACCTTGCCAGTCTCGCCCTCGGGGTGCTCGGTGTAGTCGTCGATGAGTGTATCCTCCACGGTCCGTTTGTCCTCGGTGCTGCCGTTGTTCACCGACTGGGACAGCGAGATTGGCACGAGGGACGCCTTCTTGATCTGCTTGATCTTCTCCACCGTCATCTCCATCGACTCCGCGAGCTCCTCGTGCGTGGGATCGCGTCCCAGCTTGAGCACCATCTGGCGTTCAACCTTGGACATCCGGGAGATGATCTCGAAGAGGTGCACGGGGAGGCGGATGGTTCGCGACTGGTCCGAGATTGACCTCGTCACCGCCTGCCTGATCCACCAGTGCGCGTAGGTGCTGAACTTGTAGCCGCGCTTAAAGTCAAACTTCTCCGCGCCGCGAATCAAACCCACGCATCCCTCCTGGATGAGATCCTGGAAGCTCATGCTCTTGTTCGCGTACCTCTTGGCGATTGAAACCACCAAACGAAGGTTCGCCTGGATCATGGCGTTCTTCGCTCGTTTCCCCTCCTCCAGCCGCCGCTCCAAGTCCTGCTCCGTGATGTTACACTCGATCGCCCAGTCGAAGCTGCTGGGCTCCTTGCCCTGCTCGTCGACCAGTCGCTCGTGCACGCTGTTGAGGTACATGAGGTCCTGGATCCGTTTGGCGAGCTCAACCTCCTCGGCGCCGGTGAGCAAACTCACAGTTCCGATATCCTTCAGGTACGTCTTCATCGAATCCGTCTGCTTCCTGGTGTCCGCGCTCTTCCGTGCGATGCGCCTGTTGCGCCTGGACTCCGCCGCGGACGCCTCGTTGGACTCCTGCAACGACCCGGGCTCCGCGACGATCCCGGTGAGCTGCGCCTTCGCGTTCACCCGCGCCGTCGCCTGGCGACTGATCCTCGAGTTGGTCGAAGCCGCCGCAGTCGCCTTCTTAACCTTAGCCTTGGGCTTAGCCTTGGCCTTAGCCTTGGGCTTCGTAGCCTTGGGCTTCGTGGTCTTGACGGCAGCCTCGATCGTATCGCCCGCCTCGGCACCCTCGGCACCCTTCTCGCCCTCCTCAGCGTTCTCCGCGAATGATGGGATCTTGTACGCCTCCTCCAGCTCGGCCCGTCCGGCGGCTCCGACGTTGTCAACCTCCGCGAGCGCCGCCTGGAGCTGCGCCACCTTGGCGCTGAGCTCGTCGAAGTCGTGCACCTCCATGTCCTCCATGTGCGCGGCGAATTCGACGAGGGATTCGTCGATGGAGCCGCCCGTGGTGTCTGCGGGATATTTTTGGTTTGGTGGTTGGTGACTGGTCAGCACGTGGGTTTTGGGGGGTCTGATCGGGTGGTGTTCGCGGGTTTGGCGGTCGGGACGCGCGCGCCGCCGGTTGACGTGGCGCGGAAACCGCGTTACGTCGACGCGCGAGGCCCGTCGGGGAAGCCGATCGCGCGCGCGGGCGGGGGAAGCCCGCTGCGGCGGCGGCGGAAAAACACGCCCGCGAGATATATCGGTGACACGAGTGAACTCTGGAAGAAACGTGGGGGTGCGGGGGGGTCCGGGACGCACCGGCGTCGGCGTTGGGAGGGGAGATGGCGTTAGCGGCCACGTTCTGCCCGCGTCCGTCCTTGTTGGAGCTCAGCTGCGGCTTCTCCCAGGCCGGGGAAGGGGAGCGCGAGCTCCGCACCGCCCTGCATCGCACGCCGGCGGCACGCCTGTGGAATCAAGAGGGCGGATAAGGAATTTGTTCAGCGGACGGTCGGTGAGCGCCGAAAGGCGGGGGTTAGCGGGCGCGACGGGCGCGACACGGGCGAGTGCACGACGCGTTGACTCGCGTCACGCGTCGTGTGAAACGTTGGAGCGCGTCCCGGCCGTGTGCCGGGGTCGCATCGAGGGTTCGGGCGCGCACCTCGACAGGCTCCGTCCAACTCGGGAATCGCCGCCAGTCTTCTGGGATTTGCCGGACGTCGACGCGCCGGTTCCGCGCGCGCGCGACGCGCTCGACGCCCCGAGGGACGCGGCGGCGCGGCTCACGCACGAGGCCGACATCAACGAAGTCATCTTACTCGACGACCCGCTCGTCTGCGGCGCTCGTCTGCTGTGGCCGCCGGAGCTCCCATGTCGAAGCCGCAACAGTTGAGGACCTGAGAGACATAACAGCATAGGTTCGTGGTGATTTTGTTTCAGAGCGGGAACTCGGGATATTTTAGACTGGGAACCCGGGGTTGGCGGTTGTTATGCCACGTCAAAGCGCCCGATCCTACACGAGGACGGTTTCTGATTGGTCGATCGCACTTTTTCACGTGGGGCCCGCTTTCTACGGGCTAAAAAGCGCTTTCGTCACTTTTGTCTGCAGCCTTCACATGAAATAAATCACCACACAACCGCTAATAAAGCAAAGGAGAGTCGAGGACCGCGTAGCCAGCCGCCACGCCACCCTCGTCGCTCGTCGCCGCCTTCGTTCGCAGCAAATGCCCGCCCACCTCGTTCATCACCACCGCATCCCCCACCCGCAGGTACCCGCCGTACACCCCCAACTCGGACAGAGTCTCCAACCGCACCAGCTCGCCACCACGCAAACACAGCGTCGAGTGCGACGGAGGGAATATGCGCTGCATCAGGATGTACGCGCTGAGGTCCCCTGGCTCGCCGGGTGACGCCGCTGGGTCGTACGTCTTCAGCGCCGCGACGAGCTCGTCGCCGTAGAGGTTGTTCCCGCCGCCCTCACGCTGAGGCTTGAGCACGTACGCGCCAGGATTCTCCAGACCCAACTTCACCGCTTCCATCGCCTCCTCACCGTCCATCGCGTACAGTCCCGCAAACACCTTACGCATCTCCGCGCACTCCCCAACGTCGTCCACGAACCGCTCCAAAACCCCGGGCTGCGCCAACGCCTGCTGAATCTTCTTGCAACCCGCCAGATGCATCGCCGCGCTGGGCGACTTGACCGCGGAACTTTTCTCCAGTAACTCCCGGGCGCGCCATTCCTCCTCGCCCGGGTAGTCCGTGGGCGCGTACCCGGCGCGGTAGTACACCACGGAGATGGCGTCGCGCCTGCCGTCGCTCGCGCCGTACGTCAGCCGCTTGGTGGTTTGATCCACGGCTGCGTTTGCGTCGATCTCGCGGAGGGTGGCGCGAATCGACGCGACGCCGTGCTTCGTCCAGAGCCTCTGCGCGATGATGCGCTGGTCAAAGACGTTGCGTTCGTTGGGCTGAACCACGAAGAGGATCTTGGCGTCGTCCTCGTTCATGGCGCGCCATCCCGCGGCGAGGGTGTCCGCGGCGCATTCCAGCGCGCGGTTCAGAGGCAGGACGCGCTGCAGCTTAGCCTCATCGTCGAGATCGAGATTTTCATCTTTTTCTAAATCTTCGTCTTCGTCTTCGTCTTCGTCTTCGTCGGCGTAGTGGCGGACGAGCCCGGCGTGTGATATCGTGTGCCTGTGCATCTCGCCCACCTTTGTGGAGAGCGCCATGAAGGACGTGGACACCGTGTTGACCTCCACCTGCAGCGGCAGGCCGGACGGCTCGTCGAGCATGTAGTCGGATCGCAGGATGCCGAGCTCCATGGGGTGCCGCCCCTCCTGCCCGCCGCACCGCTCGTAGATGTCCCAGATGCGGCGCGTGAAGTCGTCCGTCTTGACGACGCCCGCGAGGGTGGTGCGGAGGAACTCGTCGTCCCTGCTCACCGCGTCGCTGAGCGCGGCGAAGGACGGCGAGACCCGCAGCGCCAGCTCGAAGACGTCGCGGGGGAACGGCGTGGGCAGGAGGGACATCGGCGCGTGCGTGAACGACGCGCACATCGCCCGCCCGGACTCGTCCGACTCCAGGCCCACGAGCAGGCCGTGCTGCGCCGCCCAGGATACCGCCTCGTCGCGCATCGACCGCACGGCATCGTCGCTGAGATCCGCGGGGGCGCCCGAGACGTGGGCGCCCGCCGGTGCCGCCATCGCGCGTAGCACAATCGGGGCGGCGGAACTTTGGCGACCGCCGCGCGAGACGCGTCGACGTGCGACGGCGTTCGGGCCGAGACGCGGAGACGCGCCGGGAAGGATCGATACGACGGCGATCGACATCGACGCGCCCGCCCTCGCGTCAATCGGGCGAAGTCGACAGTGACGGAGGACGTGACGAGACCAATAAGTGTATTTTCACCCTCCTGTATAATAGTTTTGATAACAAAAAGCGCCGTCGCCGACTCAGTTCACCACCGTATCCTCCTCCCGCCCGTCCGCGTGCACCTTCCTCAGCAGCCCGTCCGGGAACAGGATCTCCTTATACCCGTCCGGCCCGTGCGCCTCCGTTTGCCCCGACGGAAAGTGGTACACCTCCACCCCGCCCGGATGCGTCGTGTGCCAGGTGTCGACTTCCCTGTAAAAGTACTCCACCCGGCCCCCCGGGTGCGTCCGCTTGACGTCCCCGTTGGTGAAGTACACCGTGGAGATGGGCCCCTCCGTGGACGGAACGATGTCCTTGAGGGTCCCGTTGGCGAAGTGAACCACTCTTCGGCCGCGGGGCAACACGCGCTCCACGCGGCCGTCGTCGTGGG
>Ga0209631_10004486_pt1 | contig 15430 bp, 13 predicted proteins | sample COG_08_FD_184752 | JGI IMG/M metagenome (GOLD analysis project Ga0209631, IMG submission 184752) | Pelagic Microbial community sample from North Sea - COGITO 998_met_08 (SPAdes) (version 2) | ecosystem: Environmental > Aquatic > Marine > Neritic zone/Coastal water | place: Helgoland, sampling...
TCAAAGCTTACGATAAATTCTCTTGAAAGAGTTATCATCGAACTATCCTCAATTTTTTCTAAAAATTTATTTTTAAAGAGGTAGGTTTCAATTTTGGATGAAAATTCTTTTTTCAGTATAAGAGATTTTTTGACATGATGATTGCTATGGCAAATTATCGCAATTTTCTTTTTCATTATTTTTAAATTATACATCCTGACCGATGGACACATCACAACTATCATTATTGCTGACAATAAAAAAGAAGACTCTAAAAATTGTTAGGAGGTTTTCATATATAATTAGCTATTACTTAAAACTTCTATTTCATGTGTGTTTTAGAAGTAGTATTACTTAGATAATGTACCAAGTTTTTTTCTTAATAAAGCATTGCAAATTTCTTGGGCACATAGCCGTTCACTTACGCATCTAATTATTCTATAGCCGAAGATGAAAATATTTATTTGTACAAATGATAACCAATCCATTGGTGCCAAAGTTTCAGAGCAGTCAATTCTCAAAAGATCAAATTTTACTCGAGAAGATATTACTATTTTGAATGAATCAGACTGTCCTGACTTAAAAAATTTTTTTTCATTGCCTTACATGCGTAGAGGCAAGATGATTGATCATGAAAAAAATGATATGCAATCTTTCACCTTATTGAGATTTATGATTCCTCAGCTAATGAGTTACTCAGGACGAGCATTAGTTATAGATCCTGACATATTCTTAGTTCGCAATGGATTAGAGAGTCTTAGGGATTTACCTATGGACGATTGCTCTATCTATGCAAGAAAAGGACAAAAAAAGGGTGCTTGGGGCTCTAGTGTAATGTTATTAAATTGTCAGCAATTACAGCATTGGAAATTAAGTAATTTTATTGATCAGATGCATTTGGGATTACTTGATTATGATGATTTAATTAATTTAAAAACCGAAGAAAATAAAATTCGTGTCCTTAATAATAAGTGGAATGAATATGATGTGATAAAGGAAGATACCATTCTGCTGCATACTACCGAAAAAATAACACAACCATGGCGAGTGGGGCTGAAGCTTAATTCCACAATAAAACCTTTACTGAGGATATTTCCAAGGGCTCCAATATATAGATTATTTGGAAAAAATTTAACTCTAGGAAGAGAGCATCCTCAAAAAGCTGTGACAAGATTTTTCATGAATGAACTTTCTGACTGTTTAAAAAATGGTGATATATTGCGTCATGAGCTTGATCAAGCGATACAGAAGAATTATTTAAGAAAAGATATTTTTTTAGAACTAGAAAAGCATCATTAAAATGAATGCATTTTTTATGTAATAAGTAGATTGTAAAGCCAAAAAAACTTTAGATTTAAAATAAAGATTCACTTTCTAACTCTTTTTAAATATGAGTCAATATTATAAAAAAGACTAACTTTTGATTATGTATAAATAGGTGGCGATGTTAATGATATAAAATTTGTTTCTTCGAGGCATTTATTAACTATTAGCTTTCAAAGAAATGATAATATAGACTATGCGCCGATTAATATTAGAATTTCATAATACATAACCTATGGTTGAATAATAGTTATTTATATCTAGAGAAACTACGATGCACAGTTATCAAGAAGCTAGAATGCACCTTAAATCTAATCCAAAGGTTTGGTTGATTACAGGCGTTGCTGGATTTATAGGTTCTAATCTTCTAGAGCATTTGCTAAAGTTAGATCAAGTCATAGTGGGTATAGATAATTTTTCTACAGGATATCAACGTAATCTTGATGAAGTTAAAAGTTTGGTAACTGATGTTCAATGGAAGAGATTTCATTTTATTGAATGTGATATCCAAGACTATGAGGATTGCGTTTTAGCGCTAAAGGGGGTTGATTATGTTTTACATCAAGCAGCTCTTGGTTCCGTTCCTCGTTCAATAGCTGATCCGCTATCATCAAACGGTGTGAATATTTCTGGATTCTTAAATATCCTTAACGCTTCCAAAGAAGAGGGAGTTAAGAGTTTCACATACGCGGCCAGTAGCTCTACTTATGGGGATCATCCGAAATTGCCGAAAGTTGAAAAAAATATTGGAAATCCATTATCCCCTTATGCGGTTACAAAACATGTTAATGAATTGTATGCGGGAGTCTATGCCCGCAATTATGGCTTTAAAACCATAGGCCTTCGATATTTCAATGTGTTTGGTAAGCGTCAAGATCCCGATGGTGCATATGCAGCTGTAATACCAAAGTGGACTGCCTCACTTATTAAAGGAGAAGACGTTTTTATAAATGGCGATGGTGAAACAAGCAGAGATTTTTGTTTTATTGAAAATATCATTCAAATGAATATCCTTTCAGCTATTGCTTCCAATGACGCAAAAGACCAAGTTTATAATGTAGCTGTAGGTGAGAAGACTACGCTAAATATACTTTATAAAATTATACAATCAGCACTAGCTAAAAATATTTCACATAATAATCAAATGCCCATTTATAGAGATTTTAGAGATGGAGATGTCAGACATTCTCTAGCAGATATATCAAAAGCTAAAATTGCTCTGGGATACCTCCCTGAATTCAAAATCTCTGATGGCATTGAAAAAGCTATGCCATGGTACGTCAATTTTTTGCAGAAGAATTAACTCAGAAAATTAAGTAAAAATAACTCATCTAAAAAATATTCCCTTAAATGTGTTAGTTTTTATTATCCCCGCTTTAATTGCTATATTTGTTTCAGGACTCTCTTCTGAAATCATTCTTATAGTCTGCTAAATTAACAGTTATGCAAAAAGTTATTTTAAAAAATATTATGAACAAAAATAAAAGTATGTAGGAGTAAAAAATGCGCATATCAGTTTTACTTTCAACATTTAATGGCGAAAAATACTTAAATCAACAATTAGATTCTATAATTTCACAAACTTTTGAAATTTTTAACATTATAGCTAGAGATGATTGTTCCCAAGATAAAACATTAGAAATTCTTAACTCTTATAATATTACGATAATTGATTCAACAGAAAATCTTGGAGCTAAAGGGAGTTTTGGGGCATTATTAGAATATGCAGTGCAGAATAACCTTGGCGAATATTTTATGTTTTGTGACCAAGACGACATCTGGGAAAGAGACAAAATAGAAAAAACTTTTGCGAAAATGAGGGATGCTGAAAAATCATTTCCTGATATACCTATTTTGGTAAATACAGATTTAAAAGTTGTAGATGAGCAGTTAAAAGTGCTAGATAATTCTATGTATCACTATCAGCGAATTAACCCTAAGTTAAATTCTTTGAATAGGCTTATTATGCAAAATACTATTACAGGCTGCACTATGATGATAAATAAAACATTAGCGCAAATTAGTTTGCAAATTCCAGATAAAGCTGCAATGCATGATTGGTGGATAGCATTAGTTGCAAGTAAATTTGGTAAGATTGAATGCATACAAGACTCAACAATTCTGTATAGGCAACACACAGGAAATAATGTTGGAGCAAAGAGATTTAGCTATATGAATCTAATTAAGAATATACTAAAGAAAAGATTTAGTATTTTTTTTAACAGTGACCTGCCTAAACAGTATTTATCTATAAATATTGATCAAGCAAGAGCTTTCTTGTCAATATATAAAGAAAAGCTTGGCAAGACTGATATCCAATTGCTGGAGGATCTTTCAACAATTGACTCTAAATCATTCTGGCAAAAAAGAAAAATCTTGCTAAGACATAAGCTTTTAAAGCAAGGTCTAATTCATAATATTGTGTTATTTCTTAGAATATAAAAATAAGGAAAATCTAACTGCTTATGAATTTGATAATAATAAAGACCACTGCTATTACCTTTTTGTTATTTTTTACTTTGCTGTCTTGATTTATTTTAGTCATAAATTCAATTTTTATTACTTATATAATCCATGAGAGAAATTAGAGTTAAATGTTTTACACAAGGCAGTTCAGTTGCTAGTACCAGGTTTAGGCTTACTCAATTAACCGATCCTCTCTCTGATCGTGGCATAAAGTTTATATTTTTTCATGCCTATAAATCGGCGTACCCCCCCAAAGGTCCATTCAAGCGTATTCTTTGGTTTTCTATAGAATTTATCACAAGGTTTCGGAGTGTATTTTTTCAACAGAATGAAAAAATTAATATACTTCAAAGAGAAATGATTTCTACCTTTTATACATTTGAAGGAGCTGTGCAGGGGAAAAAGATACTTGATGTAGATGATGCTGTTTGGTTGCTTAAAAAAGGGAAAGTAATCGACAAAATAGCGCAAAACTCAGATCATATTGTCTGTGGTAATTTATATTTAGCTAAATATTTTAGAAAGTTTAATTTGCCTATAACTATCATTCCTACCTCAGTAGATACATCTAGGTTTAATGCTTCTAAGCATAAACAGCTTGTCATAGGCTGGACAGGAGGAAGCAGCGCCTTTAATTCTCTTTATGAAATTGAAAAAGAAATAGCAAGCGTTTTAAGTCGCCATAGTCAGTGGAAGTTAAGAGTTGTCGCTGATATGAAACCTAGATTTACTATTCTTCCTGATGACAAAATTGAATATATAGAATGGAGCCCAAGCGTTGAAGTGGAGGCTATTAACACAATGTCAATAGGTTTGATGCCTTTACCGGATGATGAGTGGTCATTAGGTAAATGTAGTTACAAGATGCTACTTTATATGGCTTGCGAGCTTCCTGTTGCAGTAAGTAATATAGGTATGAACAAAGAAATTTTAGAGCAATCTGAGGTTGGGATTGGCATTGATGGCAAATTCGATTGGGAAGGTGCAATTGAATCCTTGATCACAAACCCTCTTTTAAGAGAGGAAATGGGGATTAGAGGAAGAATGCTTGTTAAGGAAAAATTTTGCCTAGATAAAGCTGCAAATAAATGGACCGAAGTAATCAACAGTCTAAATAGATCATGAAAATTATTCATTACATCCCTACCAATACAAAAACGGTGTAAAATTCAAATCAAATAGGTTATTGATATTTTTTATACAGCGCCGAGGAAACGTGCGAGAATTATCTATCTTAATGCAGTTAGCAACAAAGCATAGACTTAAGTTTTTCCCCGATAACCTTCTAGAAATAAAGAGGCATATTTAATTAAAATGCAAAAAATTTTAGTAACTGGAGGAGCAGGATTTATAGGGAGTGCCGTTGTTCGTATGGCAGTAAAAAATCTAAATTTAACAGTTATTAACCTAGATAAGTTGACCTATGCAGGAAATCTTGATTCGCTCAGGGATTGCTCTAATACTCCTGGATATTTTTTTGAACAAGTAGATATCTGTGACAGCTTGTCGCTGGCTAGAGTATTTAAGGAGCATAAACCTTCCTGCGTAATGCATCTTGCCGCTGAAAGTCACGTTGATCGTTCTATTGATGGTCCTGCTGTTTTTATTGATACAAATATCATAGGAACTTTTTGCCTGCTTGAGGCTGCGCGTAATTACTTTGAGACCCTTAGCGAGGAAAATAGAAAGACATTTCGTTTTCACCATATTTCTACCGATGAAGTTTATGGCGATTTGGAACGGCTAGATGATTTTTTTACTGAACAAACTCCCTATTCCCCATCATCACCATACTCTGCTAGCAAAGCCGCGTCTGATCATTTGGTTAGGGCATGGGGTCGTACCTATGGATTACCTATACTAATTACTAATTGTTCTAATAATTATGGCCCATACCATTTTCCAGAAAAACTTATACCTCATGTGATTTTAAATGCTATTAGCGGAAAATCATTACCTATTTATGGCGATGGTTTACAAATACGTGATTGGCTTTATGTCGAAGACCATGCAAAAGCCCTAATAAATGTTTTAGCTAAAGGCAAAGTTGGTGAGACCTATAATATTGGTGGCCACAACGAAAAAACTAACCTTGAAGTAGTTCAGCTAATTTGCGATATTCTTGAGGAACTCGCTCCAGATAAACCCTCTGGTGTAAATAATTATAAAGACCTAATTACATTTGTGAAGGATCGACCAGGTCATGATGTCCGTTACGCCATTGATGCATCAAAAATTGAGCGTGAATTAGGTTGGATTCCCGAGGAAACATTTGAGACAGGGCTCCGTAAAACAGTGAGTTGGTATTTAAATAATCGTCATTGGTGGGGGAGAATCCTTTCAGGAGATTAGAATGAATATAAATTACAAAGGAATTGTATTGGCAGGTGGCTCTGGAACTCGTCTTCATCCAATAACAAAAGGTGTTTCAAAGCAGTTACTACCTATCTATGATAAACCTATGATTTACTATCCAATATCAGTGCTTATGCTGGCTGGAATTAATGAAATTCTTGTTATCTCTACTCCAGATGATATTGGAAGCTACCAACGTTTACTTGGAAAAGGGACAGACTTTGGACTGTCAATAAAATATGCTATTCAGCCAAGTCCTGATGGTCTTGCGCAGGCGTTTCTTATAGGGGAAGAATTTATTGGGGACAGTAACGTAGCCTTGGTTTTAGGTGATAATATTTTTTATGGACAACATTTCTCTGATAACTTAAAACGTGCTACAGCAAAAAGTAAAGGTGCTACTGTTTTTGGATATCAAGTGAAAGATCCTGAGCGATTTGGTGTTGTTGAATTTGATGCAGAAGGCAATGTCCTTTCCATTGAAGAAAAACCCTCAGCTCCCAAATCGAATTATGCAGTGACAGGTCTTTATTTCTATGATAACGAGGTGCTTCAAATTGCTAGATCGATCCAGCCATCACAACGAGGTGAACTAGAGATTACCGATGTCAATAAAGAATATCAATCAAGAGATCAGCTCAGTGTAGAATTGCTTGGAAGAGGCTTTGCATGGCTAGATACAGGAACGCATGACTCTTTGATGGAAGCAGGACAATTTGTTCAAACGGTAGAACATCGGCAGGGACTCAAGGTAGCTTGTTTGGAGGAAATTGCATTTAGCAAGGGGTGGTTATCTAAGCCCGATTTACTTCGTCAGGCTGAAAAACTAAAAAAAACGAGCTATGGTGAGTATTTGTTTAAAGTGGCAAATGGTTTTTAAATGAAGGTTATAAAAACAAAATTAAAAGATTGCATGATCATAGAACCAAAAGTGTTTGGAGATGAGCGTGGTTTTTTCTTAGAGACATTTCAAGCCGAAAGATATAATAAATATGTTGGTATAAATTTGCCTTTTGTGCAAGATAATCATTCTCGCTCATACAAAGATGTTCTGCGTGGCTTGCATTTTCAGAAAACTAAACCTCAGGGCAAGTTAGTTAGAGTAGTGCAAGGTGAAGTTTATGATGTGGCTGTGGATATAAGGCTAGGCTCACCTACTTTTGGTGAGTGGGAAGCTATTATTCTTTCAGAAGAAAATAAAAGGCAATTTTGGGTACCACCAGGATTTGCTCATGGTTTTGTCGTTTTATCAAATACTGCTGATTTTGAATATAAATGCACCGACTACTTCGATCCATCTGACGAGGGAAGTATTTTATGGGATGATCCTGATCTTGATATTTCTTGGCCTATTAAGAATCCAAAATTATCTAGCAAAGATGCTGCTGCCTTAAAATTATCGGATCTTAAATAGTGAAAATCCTAGTTTTGGGGTGCAAAGGACAGCTTGGCAGATGTCTTAACGATCAACTATTAAACTCGGATTATGAAATTGAGTTCACATCGCGCGAACAAATAGATATTTCAGATTTTGCTGCAACCAAAAAGCAGATTCTAAAAATAGAACCCGATGTAGTCATAAATGCATCTGCTTATACAGCTGTTGATAAAGCAGAGGAAGATCAACAAACAGCTGAACTTATAAACCACCTAGCTGTTAAAAATATTGCAATTACCTGCAATCTAATAGATTGCTGGTTGATCCATGTTTCTACAGACTATGTATACGATGGAGCTTCTAATGTGCCTTACCGAGAAGACGATAGCACCAATCCCCAAACCATATATGGAGAAACTAAATTAAAGGGCGAATGGGCAATTCAATCTTCAAATTGCAAGCACATTATAATTCGAACTGCTTGGGTCTATAGTGAGTATGGTAATAATTTCTTGAAGACTATTTTACGCCTTGGGTCTGAACGACCTAATTTAAGGATTGTATGTGATCAAATTGGTTGTCCTACATATGCTCAGGATTTAGCCAGGGCTATTATTAGCATGATCCCGACTCTTAATTCACAGGAAGAGTTATCAGGCGTATATAATTATTGTGGCGATACTGAATGTTCATGGTTCGAATTTGCTGAAGAAATTTATAAACATTCAGTTAATTTTGACGAATTGACTATCCCAGCTTTAGAATCTGTGACAACAGATGAATACTTAACGCTGGCAAAAAGGCCTAAATTTTCAGTATTAGATAGTAGTCATTTTCATGAGACATTCGGAATCTTGCCTTCGAATTTGAAATACGGCATCAGATCTTCATTAAAAAAGTTAAAAACTTATTAATTTTAATTACGTAATATTGATCTATAAAAATATCAGCAAGCTGATGCAGCTGCTTTGAAGATATTGTGTAAATCACTGTTTTTTATTTTTGCTATGCAGGCTTAAAGGATGAATAAAAAAAAGTTTTCTCTCATGAGGATTCATGAAAAGGCTTTGATCACATGCCGATAAATTTTCAAAATAGGTTTCATGGAAAATTTACTTATTAGTTTTAGAATTAACAGACTTGAGAGATTGAGATTTCAGGATGTTATATAATTCTCATAACTTATAAAATCAATTACAATACGAAAGAATAAATACCTCAAGATTTTCTCTTATAGATACTTCTTGTTTAGAAATTTTTTAATATGAGTTAAGTTCATCAAAATTATCCACTACAGAGGCGTTTGTGATAAATATGAGTAAAATAGTTAACAACCAATTAATTGATAACTTTAAAGAGGATGTAGATCTTCGTGAGTATATCAACTTGTTTTGGGCAAATAAATTTCCTTTAATTGCAATAACATCAATATTTTTTCTTTCCTCAGTTGTGTATGCGCTTTTGCTTCCAAATATTTATAGGTCAGTGGCTTACTTAGCTCCAGTTGAGGGAGGTTCTCAAATCAGCGGCATTATGAGTGAGTACAGTGGAATGGCATCCTTGGCTGGTCTAAGCGTTCCTCAGGAAACATCAAAAAATAAAGAAGCCGTTGAGAGAATCAAGTCTTTTCATTTTTTTTCAAATCATTTTCTACCTTTCATTATGCTGGAAGACTTGCTGGCCGTTAAAGACTGGGATTTATTAACCAATAAACTTAGTTATGACGATAGTGAATTTAACTCAGAGACGCGTAAATGGGTGCGAAAAGCAAAACCTCCAAGAACAGCAATTCCCTCTGCCCAAGAAGCTTATAAAAAATATAAAAAAATAATGAGCATCTCTGTAGATAAAAAATCTGAATATGTAACTCTTTCGATTGATCATCAATCTCCCTATATTGCTCAACAATGGGTTGAGGTTATCCTCAAGCAAATAGATCGTCTTATGCGAGATAATGAGAAGTCAGACGCCATGAACTCAGTTGAATATTTAAATGCTATCGCACCTACCGTCAATTATGATGCAATTAAAAAAGCATTCTCTATGTTGCAGCAGGAACAAATGAAAAGGTTAATGATGGTTGAAGCAAATGCAAACTATATTTTTACAGTTCTGGACGCACCAATAGCATCAGAAGAACGAGCTAGTCCCAAAAGAACCATAATAGTTATTATAGGTTCAATAATTGGATTTATACTCGGTTGCATAGGTGTGCTAGCTCACTATTTTTATATTAAACCTTATAATCAGAATGAACTTAGCTCATCATAAAGATTATTATTAAGACTATAGATACTAAGTTTTTAAAGATTTTGAACTTATCCATAATCGCAATTAAAATTAATTAAAGTTTTTAAAGTACCATGTCTAAATTATCAGATGTAAAAATTGCTATTATAGGTTTGGGTTATGTTGGCTTGCCCTTGGCTGTAGCATTCGCTAAAAAGTTTGACGTTATTGGTTTTGATATTAACTCCAGTCGAATCAAAGAGCTTGAATCTGGGGTAGACTCTTCCCTTGAAATTTCAAGCACTGAACTGCAGGGTGCCACCTCTTTATCATTTTCTTCTGATGAGACTGATCTAACCTCGTGTAATACCTTTATTGTCACAGTGCCAACACCAATTGATGAATTTAAACGTCCAGACCTTACTCCATTGGTTAAAGCAAGTCAGATGATTGGGAGGATTATTAAAAAGGGGGATGTGATCATTTATGAGTCAACTGTTTATCCTGGAGCGACTGAGGATGACTGCATTCCAGTAGTAGAGATGATCTCTGGTTTAAATTTAAATATAGATTTTTTTGCAGGCTATTCACCAGAGCGAATTAATCCTGGAGATAAAAATCATAGGGTAGAAGAAATTCTAAAGGTAACCTCAGGATCAGATCCAGCTACATTAGAATTTGTTGACGCCTTGTATTCCTCTGTGATCAGAGCAGGAACATTTAAGGCAAGTTCAATTAAAGTGGCAGAAGCAGCTAAAGTAATTGAGAATACTCAGAGAGATGTTAATATTGCATTAATTAATGAGCTTGCAATAATTTTTAACAAATTAGATATAGATACTCTTGAGGTATTAGAAGCTGCAGGCACTAAGTGGAACTTTTACCCGTTTCGCCCCGGCTTAGTTGGCGGGCATTGCATAGGTGTAGACCCTTATTACTTGACACATAAATCTGAAAGTGTGGGATATCATCCAGAGATGATCTTGGCAGGTCGTCGAATAAATGATGGGATGGGTAGTTATGTTGCCTCTCAATTAATTAAAAAAATGATTGATAACAAAATTGAGGTTAGTGGATCAAGGGTTCTAATTATGGGGCTAACGTTTAAAGAAAATTGCCCAGATATTAGAAATACTAAGGTTATTGATATAGTTAAGGAATTGCAAGAGTATAATGTTAACCTTGATATCATGGACCCATGGTGCAATCCCCTTGAAGTTGCCAGGGAGTATGGCTTGGAGGTGAGCAAGACAACAGAAGAAGGAATATATGACTCTATAGTACTGGCTGTTGCCCATGATGAGTTTAAGGCTATGGGAGTTAAAGCAATTCGTAAGCTTGGTAAGGTAAAACATGTGCTATATGATTTGAAATGTTTACTGGCTAAAGATGATGCTGATCTGCGCTTATAATTATTATAGCGCTTCAAGAAAACTCTTCGGAGGTCTAGAGATCAATATGCAATTTTCTAAGTTTAATCTAATTTGTCTGTCATGACATTCATTGAAACAAATTAAGATGGGCAGATCATCTACGAATGAATTATTAGCTATAGATACCAAAATTCTTAATGTGGTTATAGTGATAGTGGGTAAAGTAAGTGCATTGCATCAAATTAGTTTGAAAAATGTGATTAGAATCGACTTAAAAAATTCCATATTAAATATTCCAGGGTTTTGATGAAAATAAGAGCTGATATACAGTTTTTAAGAGGAATCGCGGTCTTACTGGTTGTATTTTATCATGCCAGTTTTTCAATGTTTAAAGGTGGCTATCTAGGCGTGGATGTTTTCTTTGTCATCTCAGGATTTTTGATTACAGGATTAATTAAAAAAGGAATAGAAGTTAAAGTCTTTACATTCGCTAATTTTTATTACAGAAGGGCAAAAAGACTATTACCTGCAGCGTATACGACATTTTTAGTTACATGCGTGATGGCTTATTTTTTGCTTACTACTCAAGAGTTAAGTGACTTTTATGACTCAATGATAGGCGCCATTACTTTTACCGCTAATATGGTATTGTGGGGTCAAGGTACATATTTTGGAGTTGAATCAGACCTTAAACCTCTTCTGCACACTTGGTCTTTGTCAGTTGAAGAACAGTACTATCTAATCGTACCTGCAATCATGGTATTCACTCCAAGACGCTTTTGGTCACCCACACTTTTGGTGGCATTTCTTGCTAGCCTTGTGGCTTGCGTGGTCTTTTATAATATTCAAAATGCAGCTGCTTTCTATCTTTTTCCTGCTCGGGCTTGGGAGTTGCTAATAGGTTCTGCAGGTGCCCTTTATTATGATAGAGTTAATCGAGATGGTTACATAAAGCACTTCTTTTGGCCGAGTCTTATTGGCGTTCTTTATCTATCTATTAATCCATTTGGTGGAATGCATCCTGGACCAGATGCACTACTTATTTGCTTGTTAACACTGATAATAATATTAATTAATAACCAAACTGTATTTGATAACTTTATTGCCAAAGCTATTATTTGGGTGGGAGACCTTTCTTACTCGCTCTACCTGATTCACTGGCCCCTTTTTGCATTTGCTGCCAATATTTGGATATCTGAATTCGACATGCCTTTTTCATATAGAGTTGCTATTATCGGGATATCTATTCTTCTAGCTTACCTTCAATATAATTTTATAGAGAATAGGTTTAGGTATAAAAAATCTACTAAGGAGACAATAAAATTTAATCCCATATTAGCTTTCTCAGTTTTTCTTATTATCATTCCGATAACCCTTAATATCACTTCATCCCAAAGCAATGATCCCATCTCTAACAACAGAATGGGGAATACTGGTTTCGGTCAGCAATGCACATTTTATGACAAGCTTGAAGATTTAGCGGATTGTAGAACAGGCAATAAACCCTCAATTTTAGTATGGGGAGATTCTAATGCTATGCATTTAGTGCCTGGGCTTGCTGCGGTAAAGGGTGATAAGGATATTATGCAAGCAACAAAATATGTATGTGGCCCTATGCTGGGCATTAGCCCTTTAGGAACTGCAGTTGCAACCTATCAAAACAAGAACTGGGCTAATAGCTGTTTAGATTTTAATCGTTCAGTTTTTAAATATCTTAAAGATAATCCAAATGTTGAGACTGTTATTTTATCCAGTTTCTTCAGTCAATACTTGGAACCTACTGGCTTTAGAATTTATGATGGAGTAAAAACATTTACGGAGCTTTCGAAGCAAGAGCAGATGGATTTAGCTGCAGATTCTTTCTTGAAAACAATTGATAATCTAAGGGCAATAGGTAAAAAGGTTGTAATCGTAGCTCCTCCACCAGCAATGAGCTTTGACGCTGGGCGGTGTGAAGAAAGAAAACAAAATCAGATGATTCGGTTAGGCGAATATGCAAATTGTATAATGCCTTACGATGATATCCTTGATCTAAGAAAGGATGTGTATGCATTCATGGATACGGTTCAGAGAAAATCTAACATCGAGATTATCAAATTTGATGAGCATTTAATAGAAGATAATTTTGTAATTACAAATAGAGATCAGATTAATATTTTTATAGCCAATGCCCATTTGTCATATAAAGGATCAGTACTTCTAGCAAGGGAGATGAATTTGTTGCAGCTTGCGATTGATAGTGCATATTAATGTTGGTTGTATTAAGTGTCTTTGAAGAATAATAACTTTATGTGAGATGATAGTTATATGAAATGCAACCTAAAGAATATTTACTCTTACGAAGTTAGTTGCTTATAGTGACTTACTCCATATTATATTCACCATCAAATTTTGAGTCTAAGACATGGAAGTGGTTTTTCGGCGATTGAATAGCTTAGCAGGATCTCTATGGAGCTAAAAAAATATATCCTTGCAATTTATTTTGGGTTTTTAATGCACTTAATAATTGCAATTTGGAATGGTTTCTTCGGCTCAAGCCCGGGCGCAGATATGGATGCTGCAGGGCTTTTTGGTTTTGCCATCGACGTTTCTACAGACCTGGAATTTGAAGACTTTGAAATAGGATATGTTCCTTATATAAATCTTTTAGGGATCATCTTTCACTACACAATCCCCTCTTTGTTCTTAGGAAGCTTGATCTCTTGTTTTGCTTGGTTGTGGTCATCTCACATATTAATAAAGATTCTTGATTTAATGGGGGCAACAAGCCGTGCAAAATTTCAGGCTGCTTTAATCAATTCTTTATATCCAGCCTCCATTCTTTTCACTAGTGTTACTTTAAGAGAGCCATTCCAGCTACTATTTTTAACTCTCAGTGTTTACAGTATGATTAAAATATACAAGACCGGTAACCCATTTAGATTTATCAATCTCATTGCCTATGTTTTTTTGATGGGAGTTTTGCATGGCGCATATCTCATAACAGGGATTGCGATATTGGCTATGAGCTTTATCCTTTTAGCAGTAAAAAATAACTACAAAATCCCGTATGCAAAAATCTTTTTTTACACCTCATTTATTGCTCTTCCGTTCATCTATTTGATCACTTGGACTTTTTCATTTTCTTATGACTTCAGCGATGGGATTGTTGCGGCAGCAGTATCCTATCAAGACGGAGCGTTAAATGATGGGGAAGGAGCGAGAGCTAACTATAAATCAGTGACTGATTTTAGTGGAATATCTGGTTTGCTAACATTCATATTTTTTGGTTTTGTGCAGTATATGTTTAAACCTTTTGTTTGGGATGTCGCCTCGCCCTTGGATATTATTGTTATGCTGGAGGGATTCTTACGTTTCTATCTCTTGTGGAGGGTGTATAAAAATTTTAAGAACAGATCATTTGGAGGTGATTTAAGTTGGATTTTTGTTCTCTTGATATTTCTTTTAAATGAATTTATCTGGTCATTGGGCACGATTAACTGGGGTACAGCAATGCGTCACCATGTTCCAGTCTTTTTCTGCTTATTGATAGTCGCATTTTGTGTTCCCGGAGAATCTCGTAGCCTAAAATTTAATAAAGGTCATCGGGCCTCTGTCGATATTAATATTACATCTAAAGAATGACTAATATTTATCATGTTATCGTAAATCTCAATATTGGAGGCGCTGAATTAATGCTAAAGCGCCTACTTCTTGAGTGCTCAAGTGATAATAATTACAAGCAAACAGTTTTAACCTTGCAGGGTCCTGGGATTATAGATGATGATCTTCGTACCAAAGGTATTGATGTTATTAATTTAAATATGATGTCTTTGAAAAATTTTTTGCCGGGACTGTATAAACTCATCAGAATGATGAAAACAAAAAAGCCAGATGCGGTATTTACATGGATGTATGATGCTGACTTTATAGGCGGTATTGCAGCATATTTAGCAGGCATAAGAAATATTATTTGGGGCATCAGAAACACGAAGATTCAACAGGGAAGATTCTCATTCCGCTGGCTTGTCCTCAAGTTTTGCTCCATTCTGTCATTTATTATTCCAAGAGCTATAGTTTGTTGCGCTCACTCAGCCAAGACTGCGCATGTTCAGCTAGGTTATTGCTCTAAAAAAATGATAGTTATACCAAATGGGTATGATTTAAAAGCATTTAATCCAAGTCAAGATTTAAAAGATAATATTAAACAAAAGCTAGACATTAAGGAAGGCTCAAAAGTCATAGGAATAGTAGGAAGATTTGATGCACTTAAAGATTTTAACAATTTTATTCAAGCTGCCTCAAGAGCTGCTCAAAAATTTGATAATTTATATTTTTTAATGGCAGG
>Ga0209631_10004489_pt1 | contig 15427 bp, 10 predicted proteins | sample COG_08_FD_184752 | JGI IMG/M metagenome (GOLD analysis project Ga0209631, IMG submission 184752) | Pelagic Microbial community sample from North Sea - COGITO 998_met_08 (SPAdes) (version 2) | ecosystem: Environmental > Aquatic > Marine > Neritic zone/Coastal water | place: Helgoland, sampling...
ACAACGATCAGCATCAGTGGTACATCAGGCGGTAACTTCGAAACATTAACTACCTCAGATACCAGCACTCTGACAGTGACTGATGTAATAGACACCACAACACTAACCGTTACTTATGTTGATGCAGACGGCCAGGCTATCACAACGTTGGAAGAGGGCGGCACTTACTATGTCAAAGTTGCTACCGATAATGCACCAGCAACGGACCTGACAGTCACACTCAACATCCCGGGTGGCACTACTACTAATTTAACTATTGCAGCCGGAGCAACGGCAGCCACATCAGCTGCATTGACTGCACCTTTGGTTGACGCAGATACCAATTACACATTATCAGTTGCTTCAACAACCGGCGGTAACTATGAAGCATTAATTACAAGCACTACGGATACGTTGAGCGTGACGAATGCCGGTGGCATCCCAAGTATTGATATAAATCCTAGCATTAATTCAGACGCATTACAGGTTGATGACACGACATTAGGCTCTGCTAGCGAAGATTTTAGTGATAATTTTTCACAAGCAGCAGATTATGGTGATGATGGAGCAGGATCTATATCAGTTGGGTATGCACTCACTGTGACTAACAGTGTGAGCGGCCTTGTCGATTCGCAAACTAATGAAGCCATCACATTAGTCGATAATTCAGGCACTATTGAGGGCCGAACTGCAAGTACCAATGTGCTTGTTTTCAGTATTGCAACCAACAGCGCTGGAGTAGTGGCCATCTCACAAGCGCGAGCCATTGAGCATGCAAACACAAGCAGCAATAATGAGTCGGTTGCGCTAGATTCAGGAACTGTGCGTTTAACACGGACAGACACGATTACCGATAGTGATGGGGATAGTGCAACGGATAGTGCTTTTATTGATTTAGGTGGCCGTATTACATTTTTAGATGATGGACCCACAATCACTTCCGCAATGCATACCTTCCTTTCAGATGTTACGGGAACGAGTGTGGTGGTAGATTTAGGTGTCAATGTAGGCAATGATAAAATAGGGTCATCGGTAGCATTAAATGTTACAGCCAACGGTGCTGTGCAAGATGCAGTTGAAGGAACCACGTTGACACTTAATGGCTTTGCATTGCGTTGGGTGGAAAGCGGCGGTACATACTACGCCACCAGCACAGAAACCGATGATGCGGGGAATGAAAGACAAGCGTTTTCAATCACACCTTCGATAGAGTCAGATGGTAATGTTATTTATACGACGACCATTATTGATGGAATCGATCCGGTTGTTATTGATAAATTTGATATAGGTGCTGCTAACTCTGATAACAATGCTAGCAATCAAATCGGCTTAGAGGACCATCCTGACCTTGATGGTAATGAAAAGATTTTTTATGCGAATGGATCAAATGGTTTTACTCTTACTTTAGATGGTTATCAGGCAGACTTAACTGCAACGGTTACAGGCTCAGGAAGATCTCGAGAAACCACATACTCACTGGACAGCGATGCAACATGGGAGCAAGTTGGTGTGAACGCAAGCACACAGGGAATAGGTGTAGGTAATGGACAATGGGTTGAGTGGAAAGAAAGCGGGGGAAGTTATGTGCAAAAAATGAGGCTAACCTTCACTGGGACCTCTGCCAGAGATACTGATGCGCTCGGTATGCGCATTGACCATTTATTTACCGATGAGTCACTGACCTGGCAGGCTTACAATGACAGTGGCACCGCAATCGGTATTCTTAGCCCTGGTTCAACAGCGAATTCGGATGGTACATTCAAATTTACTGGAACGGCAAGTAGCGGTTCATCAGGCGCTGCTGATGAGTTGACTATTTTCCGTGCCTCCGCGGATATTGCTTACATTGAATTGACTGCTGATTCAAACGCAGATTTTAGGTTAGATCTTAGTGATGTTATCTTTTTATCAACATCAGAAAAAGCAAAACTGGACTTGACAGCAACAGTAACGGATGCGGATGGGGATGCCACTAGCGCAATTCCATTTAGTGTATACATTGATCAAACGATCGACACAGGAGATGGCACTGACGATACATTTGCTATTGCAGATAGCACGGAAGCGGTTATCGTTGACTTTGATTTGAATGCTTCAGGTGCTGGTGATACGCTTGATTTTGATGGTAGCGTTTCTGTAGTGGCTGATGACACAAGCATTACCTCTTCAGGTGTTTCAGGAACTTCAATTGATGGTCATAACATCAGTGATGGTATTGTTACCTTTTTCGACAGCACCGAACAAGTGCAAATTACTTCAGCTGAACGAATTGAATCTGCGATTGAATACTTACAAGCGACCGATTTAGGTAATGCTAACGTAACGGTGGCCTTTAAAGCTACCATTGATGGCGCCACAAGCACTTATGTTTATAATCAAAATACCGACGCTGCGGGAAGCTTCTCACTGGTGAAACTCGATGGCACAGACGCTGTTGGCATAGACACCTCTAACGGCTCTGGAACAGATAATTACATTCATATTGATTAATTTTTTGCCTTTTTTCGTAGTTTAACTCACACTACCGAGAGTAAAATACGGTCAGGTGAAAATATGGTTGCCAAAATTTCCTAGCAGTATTAATATCTAGATATAATGAATAATATAGATGGGTGCTTCAAGCATCTTCAAGGTGCCTGGCCGGCCTATCTCATGGTTGATGTCGGGAGCGAGTGTGTAGTTCGGCAAAATGAAGCCGCGACAGCCCTGCTAGGAAAAGATATGGCAGGTTGTAATGTGGCCGATCTTTTTGCGGACAAGAATATCACGGCAGCACATTTAATAGACCAGTCTCAGCAAGAAAAAAAACGGTCCCCATTTTACCATCGCCGCTTCACCAGAAAATACAACATCAATCACTACGCCCAAAAAATCACCACGTCTTTTAAGGCTATTATTAATACGATATGCATGCATTTTGAAGACAATCAGTACTTACTAGTTCGGGTAGAAGATGTGAGTCTGGATGTGAAGGAGTTGAAGAAGTTAACCCACGCGGCTAATTATGATGCGCTAACCGATCTACGAAATCGACGATCTTTTGATGAGGAGCTAACTAGGGTCTATCAAGATATACAGAACAATGATGCGCATTATGTATTGTTGTACATCGATATTGATCAATTTAAGAGCTTCAATGACCTTCACGATCACGCCTATGGTGATAAAGTATTGGTGCTGGTTGCTCAGACGCTTAATACAGTAAAAAGACGCGCAGACCATTTATTCCGCATAGGCGGCGATGAGTTTGTATTTATCGCGAAAGGCATCGAAGAGGAGAAAAGAATGGCGTGGTTAGCAGAAAAAATATTAAAAGCCATAAGACAAATAAAAGATACTTGTTCGCCGACGATTTCGATCAGCATAGGCGGAGTGAGAATAAATAAAACATCGATTGAGAAGGTTGGCGACGATGCGAAGCTCGTTAATCATATTAAAAAAGCGGACAAAGCATCGACGATAGCAAAAGCACTTAAAAAAAACCTAAACAGTTTTACCTCCGCAGACTCCATCTGAAATAGTTAAGCAACGTTTCAACACCCATAGCGTTTCAGTTTACAGATCCTCGAAATTGATGATCTCCGTCACAGCAACGCCACGAATGTCCGACATTTTAGTATTTTCAATCGGACTGTCGATAAGGTCTTCCACCAAGCTAAAGGTGTTGTTAACGAAGCGGGGGCGACTCCCCTGTTTTTGAATACCAAAAGTGATACTGTTCCGTTCATGCATCTGCACCTTACTCACCAACTGTTTGGTAGCCCATATCTGACCAAAGCGAGCAAAGTCGGATAACCTTGCCGCGGTATTGATGGTTTCACCCAGCACGACCAGCTCTAAGTTAGTGTTAGACTTAAAGGTACCCAGCCATTCTTCACCGGAATGAAGACCAATATTCATAAACAGTTCATTAGTCCATCCTTTTTTGACCATCCACTCCTGATTGATCACCTTCATTGCTTCCTTAACGCTGAACGCACAGGCAACGGCATTCAGTAGGTAGTTCTGATCAGGTTGAGGGAAGAAGTAGTACAACATACCATCACCGGTATGCTTGCCATAGGCACCATAATACTGTCGGAATATAGGGTCAAGTGTGCTCCATATTTCATTGATAAGCTCAAAATACTCCTCGGCGGGTAATTCAGAGCAAATGCGTACCGATTGCTGCAGGTCTGCGACGATCACCGCTAACGGCGTGAGTGTAGGAAGGCGCTGGGATAACAGGGTGCGTATAACCGAGTCTCGATTGGATAACCATTGAATAATATCGTCTGCACCGCCTTGTTCAGGCACGTAAAGAATAAAAATACCCTCACGAAACGTCATAGCAATAAGGCGGTATCCATTATTCTCGTCATCAGGATCCATAATTACGGGCTCGGTATTTATAATGTTATCTGGGGATATACAAGCCTGATAGGACGACTCTAGCTGCCTTCGTTGGTCGCTACTAAGGTTAGCAATCTCGTGTAAATTATCAAGATTAAAACGGGACTTAATAAAGTGTAGGTGAAAGTTAAATACTGCCTCGAGATCGGCACTGGGCAAAGCTTTTGCCCAATCAAACAGCAAAGGAAAGATAGATCGTCCTTCAGCGCGTTCTGGTATCTGGTTATGAAAAAAACCGTCCTTGACTTTATCGTTCATCCAGATCACATCACCGTGATAATCGATCATATAAGCGGGGTAGTTAATGGCCTGCGGGGTAATCTGCAACGCATTGCCCCCTGTAGCTTGACTAGCACCTATAGGACTATCGGTTGGCTTTCTATTATTTTTTGATGTCTTAGGTAACGAACTTTTTATATCTTCATGATTTAATGTATTTTTTTTATCATTTTTTATAATATTTACGGGTGAATTTTTTACTAAACTAAGGTCTGGAATACCCTCATTAGCGAGTTGCGCTTGAATGGCTTGCATGCGCATACCCGATTTTTTTAGCTGTCCAATTTGTTTGATCCGAGGTAACACCCAGTCAGGAAAGTATCCAAGGGTAGTCGGTCGTATACCTGGCTCCAACGCCTCTCGCCTTACCTCTGGCTTGGGTATCAATCCTTGAGCGATGTAGTTGTTGAGTGTTGCCCTCGACAATCCTAGTTGCTTTATCAATGCTATGCTCGTAATCATCACATAGTTAACCTGTATATTTAGACAGTTAAATTATACATCTAGACAACTGCATGTCAAGTGTCTAAGTTAATTATTTACCATAATAGATATTAAGTTATTGTTTTAAATGTAATAAATAGTTTTAATGTTGTATTTATACAGGTGAAATATACAGTTAAAATGGGTATATAAAAGGCAGGATAAGTTTTTAGTTGTTTAATTAATGCGGCTGAGCAACGACCACCGCCCGTGGACTCACTAGTCAATATCGATCTGTTCGGGCCCAAGGAATTTATTTGCGTAGTCCATATAAATTTTTTGCTTAACAAAGATATCAAATAGATCGGCATCAATGTGCGCCTCTTCCTTCATGCGGCCCATAATTTTTAGACTTTGGGACAACGGCATCCCTTTCTTGTAAGGTCGATCGGACGCGGTTAATGCCTCAAAGATGTCGGCAATGCCCATGCATCGTGCTTGAACGGACATATCCTCACGTTTGAGTTGATTCGGGTAACCGGTTCCGTCCATTTTTTCATGATGCCCGCCCGCATATTCGACTACATTCTTGAGATGCTCAGGCCAAGGAATCTGATTGAGGAGCTTGATGGTGGCAACAATATGATGGTTAATGATCTCTCGCTCTTCTTTAGTTAAGGTACCGGCAACAATACTGAGGTTGTACACTTCATCTTCACTCAATGCCGGTTGTAATTGCCCTTCATGATCGGTCCATTGGTATGTGGCGATAGCTTGGATGCGGGCAATATCGTCCTCCTTCATCCGTTCACCGCCTACATTACATTTTTTTAAAAAGGTAATGTCATCACGTATCTGTGCCTGCTCTTCCTCATAGGATTGCTTTAGTTTGTCAGCAGGGCTCTTACCCTCCTGTAATCCTTGGTAATAGCGTATGGTGCTGTCGCGAAGTAAGGACTCAAAGCGAGTCTCAATTAAGCCAATTTTGTCGTAGATCGTTTCAAGCTTTTTCCCTTTGTCTACGACATGGACAGGGGTTGTGATCTTGCCGCAGTCATGGAGCATGCCCGCAATTTTTAACTCGTACCGGTCTTTATCTTCCAATTTAAAGTCGGCCATTGGCCCTTCGTTCTCTCTGTGGGTCGCCTCTGCGATCATGAGCGTGAGGTCGGGAACCCGCATACAGTGCCCACCGGTGTAGGGTGACTTTTCATCAATGGCCGTATTAATGAGGTTGATCAGCGCCTCAAATAGCTCATTTAATTGATTGATGAGTAATCGGTTGCGGAGGGAAATGGCGGCTTGTGAGGCTAACGATTGGGCGATATCTTGAAAAAACTTACTAAAAGGAATCGTTTCCTTATCCTCATTTAAGGCATTAATAAATTGCAGTACTCCAAGAATCTTTCCTTCATGGTCAATCAGTGGAATAGCTAAGACTGATTGCGTGCGATACCCCATAGCCTCGTCAAAACGCTTGGCCCCAGAAAAATCAAAGCCCTCAGCCGTGTAGGCATCTTCGATAACCACGGTTTCTTTAGTATTGGCTGCGTAAGCCGCTACCGCTTTATGGTTGGGCTTACCGTCAATGCTCAGCGGCAGGTCCATCATTTTTGTGGTGTCAATGGCAGGGTTGTTTTCACCCCCCATCGCAATATTGAGCTTATGGTTACGGACCATGGCAAAACGGAGGGTGTTGTCTTCGGTGAGCCGATACAGTGTCCCGCCATCAGCTTGGATGAGGCTTTGGCTCAGCTCTAATATAAGCTCGAGTAGTTTCTCAATATTAGGTTCGGTAGATAAACGGGCCCCCATATCAATGATTTTTTGGAGCATCTCTTGTTCGTTGCTTAGTTTTGCCATAGCTTTCCCTGCCTAATATAAGGACGATGTCTGTTGTTAGCGTAATGTGTCAACTTGTTTATTTTATCCTACTATAGCTTGTTCCTATAGCCAGGTCCCGCCTCTATATATTACTTAAATAATTCACTAATCTTAACTTTCCAATCAATATATTGGGTGTCATTTTGGGATATAAGAAATGTTAAGGTGATGGAAAGTGGGGTATATAATTGAAAAAAAAGACAATAAAAGAGAATAAGCAATGAAATTTATTAAAGGTATCCAAACCAAATACCAAAAAAAATCCAGCCGACTAATTCTAGGGCTGGTTATCACCGTGCTTTTTATCTTACAGACACTGCAAATTATCAATATACCTGGCATGCGACTGATTGAGCAGCAACTTTATGATGTTAAGGTTCGCGCCTCTGCCCACGGCAATGTGGATCCTCGCATCGTTATCCTCGATATCGATGAAAAGAGTTTGGGTGAGCTAGGCCGATGGCCATGGAATAGGGCGTTGATTGGTGAAATTAATGACAAACTCTTTGATGACCAAGGCATCTCGGTATTAGGTTATGACATTGTATGGGCTGAGCCGGATCCTTTAAATTACGATTCGGTTAGCAAGGTATGGGGAGAGGTCCTGCCCGAGGTCGATAATAAGCACCCAATGTATGAGGCAATCATCCAAAGAGATCCAGATCAACGCTTTGCTGACTCCATGAAGGGGCGCAACATTGTATTGTCTATGTACTTTAATAACGAAGAGGGTGCTGTTAAGGCAAACGTTTTACCCCCTCCAGCCCTCACGCAAGAACAGCTGCCTGACTCGGCACACTCTATCTCCAAATGGGATGCCTACACCGGAAATTTGTTGCGTATTACGCAGTCAGCATCGATGGCCGGCCACTTTAACCCTCTAGTCGATAATGACGGAATTATTCGAAGGCTCCCACTCCTGCTTGAGCATGACGGTAATTATTATCAGGGGCTGAGTCTGGCTATGACAAGAATGGTGATCGGGGGTGCTCCTGTTGAACCCATTATTATTAGCCAAGAAGGGGGGTATCAATCCCTAGAAGGCATTCAAATTGGCCCCTTTACCATTCCCCTTCAAGGCGATGCGTCAGCCTACGTCCCTTACCGGGGCCCGGAAAAAAGCTACGAATATGTATCCGTATCGGATCTACTTAATGATCGCCTCGCCCCTAAGTACCTCGAAAATAAGTTGGTTATTATGGGCTCCTCTGCACCTGGCCTTCGCGACCAACGCGCTACTCCGATGGGCGCGGTATATCCGGGTATTGAGGTACACGCTAATATGATCTCGGGCATCTTAGATAACACGATCATGGAGGCTCCTGCCTATACAATGGCCTTGGCTTTTATTCAAATTGCTATTTTTGGCTTATTGTTAACGTTGTTGTTACCCATTTTAGGTGCGGTAACGGCGACCCTGACTACCGTCGTATTTTTGGCGGGTCTAGGTTGGATTAATTGGTACTTCTGGGGCTTACAGTTAGTGGTGCCAATCGGCTCGCCGTTATTATCCGTTTGCCTTATTTATATTGGTAACTTAGGTATCGGTTATTTTGTGGAAGGGCGTTTACAAAGACAGATGTCAGGATTATTTGGGCAGTATGTCCCCGCACCGCTAGTGAAAAAGATGGCAGAAAACCCAGAGAAATATGGCATGCAAGGTCAAGAGTCCGACCTCACAGTTTTGTTTAGTGATATCAGGGGCTTCACCGGTATTTCCGAGCAATTGACACCCGAAGAGTTAACTTCCTATATTAATGAGTACTTTAACGGCATGACGAAAATCATCATGGATCAATCAGGAACATTAGATAAATATATTGGTGACGCTATTATGGCTTTCTGGGGTGCGCCGATCGACTCGGATAAACATGCCTACGAGGCGGTCAAAGCAACATTTGCTATACGGAATGCGGCATTAGAGCTAGCAGCAAGCTTTAAGGAGCGAGGCCTACCCGACTTTAATATCGGCATTGGTTTGAATAGTGGAAAAATGCGCGTAGGGGATATGGGGTCTAATTTACGACGCTCCTATACCGTTATGGGTGACCCAGTCAATCTGGGGTCACGCTTGGAGGGCTTGACTAAGCCTTATGGCGTCGGTGTACTGGTGAGTGAATATACAGCTCAAAGAGCCCCAGAGTTTGCCTACCGCGAGATTGATAAGGTACGCGTGAAAGGAAAAGCAACGGTTGTCGCTATTTTTGAGCCTGTGGCGGAAAAAAGCGATATTAGTGCGAAGGAGTCTGATGAAATTGATCAATGGTCAAAGGCGTTAGAATGTTACTTTGCTCAGCAATGGGGGCCTTTTGAAAAGCACTTAGGTCAACTGAGAAAGGCTTTTGGAGATCGAGTTTTGTATGATCTGTATGAGTCTCGGGTCAAGCAATTCAAACAGCAACCACCCGCTAAGGATTGGGATGGAGTGACGAACTTTGAAACCAAGTAAGCACGGAATATTTTTATGACAAAAATAAATACTTCTTCGAACGGAGAGCTACTAGGTGCCCTTGAAATTAGGTTTTTAGCGCTGAAAAATCGCTACCCCATGCTGAAACATGTTTTTAACGAATGGCTGTCCAATCAAGTGGATGCAGCACGTGCTAGCAAAGATGCAGATCTGGTTCAAGCTATCGCGGTGCTTATTGAGTCAGTCGAGGAGGACAGTGTAAACAGAAAGGCGAGCCAGACCTTACCCCCATACCATAACGCAGAACATGCAAAAGAGGTGCTAATTGCCCTACATATCTTATTAGAGGAAGACAGCCGCCTGGCGCCTAATACGACCTGGGACCCGTTTACCCATCGAGAGAAATTGCTATTAACGTGTGCTGCTATTGGTCACGACTTCCTTCATCCGGGAGGAATTAATAGGGAGGTAAAAGAGTTTGAGGAGCGTTCAGCAAACGCGGTTGAAACCATTCTCACTCAATGCCACATAGCGACGCATGAGGTAAGCTGGGTCAAAGAGATTATCTTGGCGACGGACTTTGATCAGGTAAAATCGCTCCATAAACATTATAAAAATCATGGAAAAAAAGCCTCAAAACTGTTACAAGCACAGATTATTCTGACGGAGGCTGATGTGTTTGCCAGCGTGCTACCAGGGTATGGTCGGCAATTATCCCGAAAGCTAGCCGAAGAATTTCAGATGACAAAGACGCCACGAGCTGAAGACTTGTTAACCGAAGAGGGGCGCCTGCGGTTCTTAGAGAAGGTATGTTTCAGCACCCCGCATGCAAGCCAATTAGGCCTAAATAATATAATAAGTAACATTATAAAATTAGGATAAATAATTGGTTTTATTAGTTTATTTTTTATGAATATAGAGTGAGAAAATTGTCGCAATAAAGGCCGCCCCCTTAGCCCTACTCAATCTAAGTCCTTGAGCATATACACCAAAATAGTGCATAATTAGAGGATGAATTCTATGTTTCTTAACAAGCTCAGTTTAGCAACCATTCCCTATCGCTTAATCGCGTTATCTGCGGTGTTATACGGCGCTACCGGATACATTACTTTTTTTCTTGAGCAGACAAACCTGGTTGTTCAGGGCATATTTATCCCTGAGGGCATCAGCTTAGCCCTAGGATTATTATATGGTCCAGCGGTTGCTGTCGGGGTTTTTGTGGGAGAGTTCTTTTTACTTTTTTTTACGGGTGCACCACTGGAGGTCAGTCTCTTTATCGGCCTGTCTAACGCATTGACATTAATTTTAGTGTTAAGTGTAGCTAAACGACTGAAGGTAGACCCTGCTTTTCACTCTATCAAGGATTATTTTAACCTGATTGTTCTTTCGTTTGCTATTTCGGCTCCAGTGTCAGCTGTTTTTGGTCATTTTATCCTTTATTATTGTAATGAAATTTTGTTTAGTCAGATTTTCGATAGCTTTGTTGGCTGGTATGGGTCTAATGCCTTGGCACAGAGCCTGGTTACTCCATTGCTCCTTATTTTTTTAACCAGAAATGAAAGACTAACTCAATACTCCGTCCAACATCTTGCACCAGCTTTTATAATTTTCCTGGTAATTTATATGGGTTTTTTTGTTGAATTTAGCGACTACCCAATAACATTTATCCTTATCCCCTTATTATTTTGGCTAGCCTACAGTAAAAAACTGGGCTTACTTGCCTTCACCGCGATCGCCTCTTTAATGTTGATAACTAGTGCGACTTCAGTGGGTATGGGTCCTATTGCTTCCTATCAAGACCATGCTCTTGTGGCACTGAACATTATTTCGTACGGGATGCTTCTCCCAGCCATGTTTGGCTGCGTTCTCTTGAGAGAGAATAGCGTAAACGAGGCTCGGATCCTTCAATATGCGGAAAAACAGTATGATCGAGCGCAATCGATTGAGACGCAATTACTAAGCACCCTTAATGCGCTATCAATGGCTAGGGATAACGAGACAGGCAACCATATTATACGCACGCAGAATTACGTTAAATTAATCGCCGAACAATTGAGGTCGAATAAAGACTACCTTGCGACGATCACCGCAGACTATGTGGACAGTTTGTTTAAGGCTGCGCCTTTGCACGACATCGGTAAAGTCGGTATTCCTGATTCTATTTTATTGCATCCTGGCCCCCTCGCTAAAAATGATTGGGAGATAATGAAGACCCATGCGACTATTGGCGAAAAGGTCTTAAGCTCAGTCATCAAAAAACCGCCAGCAGGCACAGATAAATATAATCAAAGCGTCTTAATGATTGCCCAAGAGATTGCCGGGGGGCACCATGAGAAGTGGGATGGTTCTGGCTACCCACGCGCACTAGAAAAAACTAAGATCCCACTTTCTGCTCGCATTATGGCGATTGCCGACATGTATGATGCGTTAGTCAATGAGCGTGTTTACAAGTCGGCATGGACGCACGAAGAGGCGATTGATGAAATTAAAAAGCTCGATGGAACACACTTTGATCCAAAAGTTGTCTCGGCATTTTTGCATGTGGAAGAACAAGTCAAAATAATTTCCCTATCATTTAAAGATTAGGTTTAGAATCAATATGAAAAGCTAGTTAATCATTGCGAAGGAAGGTTAAATGCAAACATTGTTTCAAAAGTATGGCCTCAAAGCCATCGGCCAGGTTGTTTCTTCTTTTTATGACAAAATTGAAGAGGCCGAAAGTCTGAAAACGTATTTTGCTAATATTAATATGGATCGCCTTCGCGACCATCAAACCGATTTCATGTCACAAGTTTTAGGTGGCCCCATCGTCTATGATCCCTCCACCTTGTTGAGAATGCACAAAGGTCTCAATATTAGTAATGCCGACTTTGATTTAGTCGCTTCATTTTTATTAGCATCCCTGCAAGAACATGGTGTAGATCTGGACGATACCAACACCATCATGGAGTTAGTTTCGAATACTCGGCAAGATATTGTTCAAGAGTAGCCTCATGATTCACATTGTCCGCATCGCTGTTGTCTAAGAATACTTGATCAAACTTAGCGCTATGCTCAGTAAAAATTTTTGTTAATTTAGGATCAAAATGGGTGCCGGCATCCTTTAAGATTATGCGGAGTGTTTCTTTTATTGGGAAAGACTCTTTGTAGCAACGCTTAGATCGGAGGGCATCAAAAACGTCACACAAAACCACGATCCTTCCCGAAATAGGAATGTCCATTCCATTTGTTTTGTTCGGGTAACCTGAGCCATCCCATTTTTCATGATGGGTGAGTGCGATTTCTGCTGCTAGATCAAGAAGAGGGCTTGGTGTGCCATCTTGATTTCTTAAAAAATTAAACCCATGAATTACATGACTTTTCATTATCTCAAACTCGTCTTCAGTAAGCTTCCCAGGCTTCATTAAAATAGTATCGGCTATGGCAATCTTTCCTATGTCATGGAGCGGAGCTGCGTGTTCTATAAGCGTTTGAAAATTTTCATCTAGCCCAAGAATTTTAGCAAATAATGCAGCATACTTACCAATGCGGTAAATGTGTTTTCCTGTTTCAGGTGATCGCACCTCAACCGATTCGCAAAGCTTTGTGAGGACATGCCTGTGACTCATTAGTAAGTCTTGTTGTAGTCTTTGGTTCCGAATCTTTAACTCATATTCGTGAATAAAGAGTTCCGAAATTTTTAGGGAGTAAGAATCGCGATAATTTTCTGGGCAGCCAAGTATGCAACAAAGATAACGCTTGTTAGCGATCATATTCAATGAGAAAATTAGTTTATCATCTAAAAGAAAAAAGAAGCTTGTTTCGGGCCTGATTTTTTCTTTGATTTTACTAATTAATTCCTTGTTTGATTCAAATGCTTCATTTTTCGTAAATCCAGAAAATTTACCCGAAGAATATATTTCCTTCCAATTAGTATACGGATCTAGCACCAATTTGTTACGCGCTTCGGGTATACCCAGAAGAACTTCTACCTTGTTCAATACATCAGGGAGCGTTTGCTTCGCATTGACTTCAGCTCCGCTTAATTCGGTAATAAGCGAGTTTAGTCCTTTGAAATGATTTTGGAGGCTTGTATCTGCGACATAAGCACGAAGCGCCGTTCGAATTACAACAGAAAAATTCTCCTCGGTTAACTCGTCTGTTTTTCGTAAATCATTAATTTCTAATGTTTCATGGTCGTCGATATTCCTGAAATCTTCATAAGAGGCAATCCGCAGAATGATTTTTGGCTCGCTGCGTTTGAGCGTATTTCTTATATACCTAATGAATTCGATATAAGGCATTAATTGATTTTTGGGCGCGCTAATTACTAGAGCGGCAATATTGGAGTTTACGGCAAATGCTTGTCTAGCTTCTTCGGGTGAGTTGGCCGAAATGATCTTGATTATAGTTTCACCAAACGTCATTGACCTAAGAAGTAAGCGGCCCATCATATGCATACCTTTATCAGGATCAATGATGAGAACTGTTAGCGTTTCGAGTAAAATTTTAGACATAATGTAATTATGCTCCGACGAAACCTGCTAATCAATTATTAATTTTAGTCACAACTTGCGTAATAATTGCTTTTGTTAAGCCTAGTCACATCGATTATAATAAGGTTCTTTCTAAATTTAAAGAGGCGTCCTTATTATGCGTACACATAAATATTTATTGGCAATCTTCATTTTACTGAACTTTACCAGCGTTTTTGCTTTTGGCAGTATGTATAGCCAATCAGAGTTTGAACGCAACGTAGAAAAGGACGGGGTAGTCCTTCTTCATATTCACGCTGACTGGTGCTCAACGTGCCGCGCTCAAGATAAAATTCTCAAAAGTCTGATGGATAATAATAACTACCCAGGCCTTACAATTATGGAAATTAATTTTGATACTCAAAAAGATTTGCTAAAGAAATATAACGTGAGGTATCAAAGTACGCTAGTGCTCTTTAGGGGAAATAAAGAACTGGGTAGCCTTACTGCTAAGCGCAATATAAGCGCAATAAGAGCTTTGCTAGACAAATCACAGTGAAGGTAACAAGTGAAATGCAATATGAGTTGCCGATTGAATAAAGTTTTAATAGTTGGAAGCGCTCCTGATGCAAACAGAATTAAGTCTTGGGACCTTAGTAGCTTTTCCACTTGCCTTGTCATAAATAATGCATGGAAGCTTACAGAAAAATGGAATTACCTAATACATCCTGAGGATATGCCTAAGGAAAACCTTCCTCCCGAAAATGTAGGTGGAGACAAAAAAATCATTACGGCACGCGAATATGTTCCAGAACAAAATCGTTTTGGGGGTTTTGTGTATGGTGGCGGAACTATGGCTTTCACAGCCGGGTATTGGGCACTTGGGGCATTAAAACCAGATATGATTGCTTACGTCGGTTGTGACATGATCTATCCTGAAAACAAAGACAAAAAAAGTCATTTTTATGGAAAAGGGGAAGCTGATCCGTTGCGTCAAGACATTACTCTTCAGTCTTTAGAAGCTAAGTCGGCCAGGCTTATGGCCCTAGCGCATGCGAATCATTGCAGAATAGTTAATTTATCTGAACTGGCTGAGTCTAGATTACTATTTCCCCGCATACCCATACAATCTTTTTTGATGAATAATAAAGCATCTACAACCAACGATGACTGCAAGATACGCCTCAAAGAGGATTTAATCAAAAAAGCACTTAAAGAAGAAGAGACCTTAGGTTATATGGTCCCTTCAGGTCGTTATTGGGAGGCTGAAGAAAAGTTTGACGCACAAAAGCTAAGGGCTATCGACGCTATATGGATGGCATCAGCGTTAATGGCGTAGGGAATTTTGCCGTACTTTGCCGCTCAAGACATCATACCTACAGAGACCTAGGAAGTCATACCGAACTTTATGTCAGAATAGCAATCACATAAGTGAATTTATATTTTATATATTAATGAATTTAATGGAGATAGACTTGAAAAAACTATTAGTTTCGACTGAGCATTTTTTAGCGTTTCTGGTTTTATTCATTTTTTCTCTAACAACTATCGCGGGAGATAAGAGATTGAATGACTTGACTGATGTCCTTAATGGTGAAGATCTAGC
>Ga0209631_10004493_pt1 | contig 15424 bp, 12 predicted proteins | sample COG_08_FD_184752 | JGI IMG/M metagenome (GOLD analysis project Ga0209631, IMG submission 184752) | Pelagic Microbial community sample from North Sea - COGITO 998_met_08 (SPAdes) (version 2) | ecosystem: Environmental > Aquatic > Marine > Neritic zone/Coastal water | place: Helgoland, sampling...
CCTCCTCCTCGTGAAAAAACTCCTACACCTCCTCCTCGTGAAAAAACTCCTACACCTCCTCCTCCAAAAAAAGGACCTACACCTCCTCCTCGTGAAAAAATTCCTACACCTCCTCCTCCAAAAAAAGGACCTACACCTCCTCCTCCTAAAAAAGGACCTACACCTCCTCCTCCAAAAAAAGGACCTACATCTCCTCCTCCAAAAAAAGGACCTACACCTCCTCCTCCAAAAAAAGGACCTACACCTCCTCCTCCAAAAAAAGGACCTACACCTTCTCCTCCAAAAAAAGAACCTACACCTCCTCCTCCAAAAAAAGGTTCTCCGCCTAAACCTGCACCTGCTCGTTCTTCACCAAAAAACCCTAATAATTTTTATATCCAGAAGGCAGAATTTAAAAAATCATTTGTAGTATTAAAAAAAAAAATATATCCTGGGAAAAAAAATTTCCAAGAAAAAAAAATAAATATTATACCATCTCTATATTTAAACCCGCAACAACTTGGAGATTTTGAATGGGAAATTAAACATAATAAAAGAGGCAAAGATACATTATATATATTCAATGATAATCACCAAGACCATAAAACTGATGAAAGGGGTGGGGGTAATGGAAAAATCAGAATTTATAATAAATATAGTAAATATTATCCACTAGTTCGTAGTATAGGGATATCAACAGGATGGAAACCTGGGTTTCCATTTAAAGAAGAAGATAAAGTTAAATGGAAGAAAATTGTTGATAAAGAAGTTAAAGAAATTAAACAATTATTGGAAACAGGAAAGTATAACAATTTGGTATTTTCAGCACAAGCTACAAAAGAAGGAAATATAAAAAAAACTAAAGACGGCGATTATATCCTTGGTACAGACATATTTGCAGGTTCTATGGATGATGAATTATCAACATATATACCAAATAAAATTTATAAAGACTTGGAAAAAGTTACAATCAATAATAATACTATTACTATTAACACTATGCTAGAAAATATTACTGATTTCAAATATAATAGTTATGGTATGAATATTAATAGATATCACTTCGAAAATTTAGTACCAAAATACCTTTATTATTATAAAGATATACAAAAAAATGTTGAGTTTTTTGTAAACATAATTAATGATAATAATACAGGAATATACAAAAATGATATAACAAGGATAAGGCATAAACAACATAATAATATTTTAAAATATTTAAATCTACAATTTATAGATAATATTCATATACCTTTCTTATATAATTCAGTTCAATTAAAAGATAAAACTATATCTTTTTCTCAATATTTTGATAATAATTTATTCAATTTAATTGAAAAAGAAGAAAAAATTCAACATTTTCATGTTGATATTATTATGAATATGATACAACAATTATTTATGGCAATAATATCATATCATACAAAAACAGGACTAATTAATACAAATATAAATAATAAAAATATATTTTATAGTTTTGAAGAAATTATAGAAGGAAATACATATATTTGTTATAAACTATATGATAAATTATATTATATAAATTATAATGGTTATATATGGTATTTAACAGATTTTTCCGAAAGTATAGTATTACCGAATGATTTGAATATTTTAGTAAATAAACATTATGACTCTTATCATATGTATTGTGAATTTAAAGTAGTAATTGAAATAATTAGAAATAAATTTTATAAAAAAGATAGTCGTTTAGATAATTATATTGATAGTATTTCCATTGTTATTAATGATTTCAAATATAATTATATACAAACATTATTTCCAAATCCTAAAATTCAAGAATTTGATAAAACATTGTTTAGGTTATTATTTGATAAAATGAATATATTAAAAACACTTCCAAATAATTCAACAAATAAAATATATAATAACACAGAATATGAAATAGCAATAGACGATGAAAAGTATAGATATAATCGTAAAATAGATATTTGAAAAATATATAAATTTAAATAAATTAATATAATATAAAATGAATAAATATATATTATTAATAATTTTATATTTAAATAATGTAAATAGTTTTTCGAATATAATTTATTTTAGAAAATTAAATATGAAACCATTACGTCTTTTTGAGAATGCAAGTCCTTATATAGATAAATTTTTTAAAAAACAAGAATTTGAAAATATAAGATATACTGAATTTATTAAAGAAGTCGAAAATGGTCATATAAAGAAAACTCTTTTTATGGATGATGGAAAAAAAATATTACTATTAAATGATAAAGAAAAAATATTGAAAATAGATTTATTACCAAATGATAATAATTTAATGGATACATTACTAGATAATAATGTAATTATTGAAGTACAAAATATAAATGCAATTAAATATGCAAAAGCATTTGAAGGTGTTATTTTATATTTAACTATTTTTTTAGTAATTATTCAAGTATTAAGATTATTTACATCAAATAATCCTAGATTTGGAAATAATATAATGATGAATGAAAATCTTAAAATGATAAAAAATATAGATGTCACATTTGATGATGTTGTTGGAATTGATACTGCAAAATTAGAACTAGAAGAAGTTGTTCAATTTTTGAAGGACGAGGAAAGATTTACTAAATTAGGTGCACAAATTCCAAGAGGAATTATTTTAGAAGGACCCCCCGGAACTGGAAAAACTTTACTTGCAAGAGCTGTTGCTGGAGAATCTGGTGTTCCATTTTTCTCTGTATCTGGTTCAGAATTTATTGAATTATTTGTTGGAACCGGTGCTTCTAGAGTTAGAGAATTATTCAAAAATGCCAAAGAAAATAATCCTTGTATTATTTTTATTGACGAGATTGATGCTATTGGGAGACAAAGAAGTAGTGCTATGAGTATGGGAAATGATGAAAGAGAACAAACTCTAAATCAGTTACTTGCTGAAATGGATGGTTTTCAAGGTAATACTGGTGTAATTGTTATTGCAGCAACAAACAGAGCAGATATATTAGATAGCGCTTTATTAAGACCTGGTAGATTTGATAGAAGAGTATATATTGATAATCCCGATTATCAAGGAAGATTAGAAATTTTAAAATTATATGCTAAAAATAAACCACTTGCAAAAAATGTAAATCTTCAAGAAATTGCTAGAAGTACACCAAATTTTTCTGGTGCCTCTCTTGAAAATTTAATGAATGAGGCCGCTATATTTACAGTAAGAAATAATGCAACAATTATTACTAATTATGATATTATAGCTGCATTAGATAGAATTACCTTAGGATCACAAAAGAAAAACAATAATTATTCTCAAAAAATGAAAGAAATTATTGCTGTTCACGAAGCTGGTCATGCAATTATAGCAGCATATAAAAATAATTATGATAAAGTATCAAGAATTTCAATTGCGCCAAGAGGTAATGCTGGAGGATTAACAATTTTTACTCCTGATGAAGAAAGAATTTCATCTGGATTATTAACTAGAGAATATTTAGAATCACTTATTCAGGTTGCTTTAGGTGGACGAGTTGCAGAAGAAATTATATTTGGGGATGATGAAGTTACTACTGGTGCAAGCAATGATTTAGAAAGAGTTTCATCAATTGCAAGAAGTATGATAGTTGATTATGGAATGTCTAAAGAAATTGGTACTTTTGGTATTAATGAAAATGAAATATCAAAATCATTACAAAATAAAATTGATAAAGAAATACTGAAAATTGTTAATAAAAGTTATAAACATGTAAAAAATATTCTTGAAAATAATATTCATAATATTAGAAATGTTGCTAAATTATTAATTGAAAAAGAAACTATTTCAAGTAAAGAATTTTATAATGTTATGGTATTTATTTAAATTTTTTAGTTTTTACTTATTTCTTAACCTTTCTTCTTTTACCGCCTTTACTCGCGGCGTATTTTGTAGCGGCAGCGTGTGTAGCTTCTTTTGCCCCAGGACCGTGACTCATAACTGATTTAGTAGTGGGATCTTCAACGAACTGATTAAAGGCTCTAGTTGCCCCCCTCATCTAGTACACACCTATTAGGAACATTATCACACTCCTGATCGGGAAAGTAACGATAGTTGTTGATCGACTTATCATATACTTTACAAAATTCTACTTTAACTTTCTTTTCTTTTGAGGTTTTTCCATTGCATATGTTATTATCATGTATATAGGGGTGGGGGCATTGGGATTTCTTAAAGCAGGTATTTCTTGTTGTATATTTGAAACATAACTAAATTGTTTCTCTTGTTTGGAAGGAATATTATCTCAAATGAATTGTTTATTAGTTTTATGTAATTGCACTTCCTTCTCAGAGTTAGGCATATGTGTTAAATTAATCTTTATCAAATTCCCAAAACCGTTCTGTTTGACTATTCTCACGAGTTGGGCGTAATTCACATCGTCCTTTTTATAGTCATTAATTAAATCACATGATATTGATTTAAAGGGATTAATGCTTCATTATTAGTGTCAACTCTGTGTTCCCGTGTATATTTTATATTTTGACTGTCTCTAATTCCTCTTAATAACATATGCGCTTTTTGGTCGGGAGTGTAGGTCTCAAATTTTGTTGTTACAAAATCACCTCCTTTTTTTTTGTTTTTCTTGATAATTTTCTTTTTTTTGGTAATTTTTTAGTTTTCATTTTTTTATATTTTACCACATTCATCATTTTACATTTATATTTTACATATTCTTTATTACTTCCTTTTTTTTTGTAAATGTTTCTCTTTTTTCCTAAAATAACTTTATGTTTTACTAATTTATATTCAGTCATTTCTATTAAATTACTATATTATTTATTATAAAATGTATTAAAAACTATATAAATATAAAAAAAATGATACTGAATTTCTAATATTAAATTACCCTGCAATATTGGGGGAAAAAGATCCAATATTATACAAAAAGAATAAAAGTGCAATATAATTAGAAGACAATCTGTTAAGATTCTAAACAATTCATATAATTATTGTTTAGTTGAATCGCTGTTATATTGTATTTCCTTAGTAGTTAAATATTTGGTGAATTTTTTCAGGGATACAATTTGTTGTTTAAATTGTTGAAATTTTTTTTATGCATTTTATTTTTTCTATCATATACGGTATCGTAATTAGAAAATTTTCTTTTGTTATTTATTACTATATCTTTTTTTTTTTTCAAATAAAAATTTAACACATTTTTTGTAATAAATATAATTGTTGTAAAATAAAATATCAAACATATTAACATAGGTATTATAATTGCAATATAATTAACTGTTTTGAATCTACAAATAGATTGATTTAATTCATAATAATCTAAATATCTATAGTACATATTATTAAATTTTATTGAACCAATTTTATTTACAACACCTCCTAAAAAATTTTTTGATTCATCGATAAAAAACTCTGCAATATTTAAATCCATATCTTGTATTTTATAAAATATTTAAAATTTTATCAATTTTTTAATTTTATAGAATATGAATATATAAGAATTTAATTATATATAATATCAATATCATAATGATAATAGACGATTATATTTTTTATACAAAAGAATATAAAAAGAAATATGGAGAGAAAACAATTGTTTTAATGCAAGTAGGTTCATTTTTTGAATTATATTCAATAACAGATGATACAGATAGTGAAATCTATAAAGTTGCTGATATATGTAATATTACAATATCCAAAAAAAATAAATCAGTTGTTGAAGTTAATACTCATAATCCTTTGATGGCAGGGTTTCCACTTTATACAATTACAAAATATCAAAATATATTACTACAAAATAATTACACTATTGTAATGATAGAACAAGTAACAGAACCCCCAAATCCAGATAGAAAAGTAACAGAAATAATGAGTCCTGGAATGAATATGAATTGTAATACAAAAAAAACTAACTATCTTATGTCAATATATTATGAAAAAATAAATAATTTATTAGTTATTGGTATCTCTTTTATTGATATAAGTACGGGAAAATGTTATGTTTATGAAATTGGTTCAAATAAAGATGATATTGATTTAGTTAATAATGAAGTATTTAGATTAATCATTAATTATAATCCATGTGAAATTGTTTTTTTATGTGATAATAGTTTAAATGAGAAAGATAAGGAAGAAATATTATTAAATTTAAATTTAAATAGTATATTAATTCACAAATTATGGAATAAATATGAATATATAGATATTATGCAAGATATTAAATATCAAGAAAAAATATTAAAGAAAGTTTATAAAAGTATAAAAACACAACTTTCAATTATTGATTTATTAAATTTAGAATTTTTAAATTTTGCTAGAATATCATTTTGTTATTTATTACAATTTGCTTATGACCATAATTCTGATATATTACAAGACATTTATAGACCTGAAATTCTTGAAATTAATAAATATTTGAATTTGGAATATGATAGTACTTTACAATTAAATATTATAAGTTTGAATACTAATGACAAACCACTTCTAGATATTTTAAATAGATGCAATACTTCGTTTGGTTCTAGATTATTCAAAGATAGATTATTAAATCCAATAATTTGTAAAAAAGAATTAAGTAATAGATATGATAAAATTGAATTATTTATGAATGATAATTTATTTAAAAAAATTTCTAAAAAATTAAGTAAAATATTAGATTTAGAAAGAATAAAAAGGAAAATTACATTACTTAAATTAAATCCACATGAATTATCAGGATTTGATATATCTTTACAAAATGCTAAAGATATTTTTGAAATTTTAGAATATAATAATGATATTTCTAAAATTAATGAAATAATAAATTATTATAATAGTATAATTGATATCGATTCGGCATGTAAATATAATATTTTCGAAATTAAAGGTTCTATTTTTATAAAAGGTTTATATAAAACAGTAGATGAATTAGATGAATTGCAAAGTAATTTAATGATAAAAATAAATGATATTGTTACTGATATTATTAAGACTGGAAAAAATAATAATATAGATACTTTTTGTAAATTAGAATATACTGACAGAGAAGGATATCATATTCAAATTACAAAAAAACGATTTCAAAATTTACAATCAACTTATTATAAAAATGAAATTAATATTATATCACAACAACAAGGTTATATTAAAATCAATACTAGTGATTTAAACAATTATTCTAAAAAATTAAATGATACAATAATTGAATTATCACAATTATGCTTAAATTATTATAAAGATTTTATGTCTAGTTTTATACAAAAATTTAACAATATTTTGGATGATATTATTAATGTTATTGCTGATATTGATATAACATGTTGTAATGCTAGTAATTCATATGAATATAGATATTATAGACCTACTTTTACAGATAAAAATTCAGGTTTTATAAATGCTAAATCTATTAGACATCCAATTATTGAAAGAATAAATAAAAACAAAGAATATATAGGTAATGATATTGAATTAACTGAAAAAGGGATTTTATTATATGGTGTTAATTCTTCTGGAAAAAGTTCATTAATGAAGGCAATTGGATTAAATATTATAATGGCACAAAGTGGTATGTATGTATCTTCAGAAGAATTTTTATACGAACCTTATCATCATATATTTACAAGAATTTTTGGAAGTGATAATATTTATAAAGGTTTAAGTAGTTTTACAGTTGAAATGATTGAACTTAGAAATATATTAAAAAGATCTAATAATTATAGTTTAATATTAGGTGATGAAATATGTAATGGTACTGAATCTACTTCTGGAATCGCAATAGTTGCTTCGGCAATTGATAACTTATTATCAAAATCAAGTAGTTTTATATTAGCAACACATTTACACGAACTTACGAAAATAAATTTATTAAAAGATTACATAAATACTAATAAACTTGATGTATTTCATTTACATATATCTGTTATTAATGATATTATATTTTATGAAAGAAAGTTAAAAAAAGGTTCTGGTTCAAGTGTGTACGGAATAGAAGTATGTAAAGCACTAGACATGCCAATAGATTTTATGAAAAATGCAGAAAAAATTAGAAAAGAATTACAAGGTATTGATAATTTTATTATAGGATTGGATAAATCACATTATAATAAAAATGTAAATATTGAAAAATGTGCAATTTGTAATAATGAAAGTAATGATACACATCATATTAATTTTCAATGCGATGCTGATATTAATGGATTTTTCAAAAATTATCATAAAAATATCCAACATAATTTGGTTATTTTATGTAAAAAATGTCATTTAAAAGTTCATAATAATGAAATAACTATAAATGGTTATAAAGATACTAGTGAAGGTTTGAAATTGGATTTTCGTATTATTAATACCGAAAATGTAAATCAAAATGATTATAAATTATCAAGTAATGATTTTGAAAAACTAAAGTTATATATTTTATATAATAAACATTGTGTATGTTATTTAAGAACAAGTAAAACAGGCAAGTATAATAGATGTGATGATAATAATAAAATCTTAAAAAAAATAAATAATATATTAAAAATTAATTTGAAATCAATTCCAAGTAATATACCAGGCGATTTAGTAGATTATAAATTATAAATTTTATCTATTTCCGGAAATAATATATATTTACTATATATATTACTTATTTCATATAAAGTATTTTTAAGTAGTAGTATTAAATCAATCATACAATTATAAAACAAACTAATATTTGTAAAATTATGTGTTAAAATATAATTATATATTTTATTAATATTAGTATAGTGATTTTTAACTTCTTTTTTCATAAAAATTAATTACATATATTATATTTTAATATTAAATCTTAAGTAATAAATTATGTTTTCCATTTATGTCCACATACAATACATGTAAAGAATATAGTCATCGATTCATCACCCGAACGTGTTTGTAATTCTTGATATGATACTTTATTATTTTTGCATTTACCACACTTAATTAAATCTGTCATTGAAACTTGTTTTATTTCATATGCTTCTTTTAATTTTAATTTCTCTTTTTCAATAATTAAATGCCATTTTTCTGGGAATAAGTCTTCTCGTTTCATATATGCTAATTCATGTGGCATAAATTCTTTTTTTTTTAATCTTGCAAATAATTTTTTATTATTTATATATGTGTTACTTACTAAATTACTATATACACATCTAGCTATATTACTATATATTTCCACAAATTGCGGACATAACCATGATAATTGTATTTTATTTAAAATTGCATAATCTAATGAATAATTGAATACGCCAATTTCTAAATCATCCAATTCTATTTGACTTAATTTTAATTTTTTTTGAATTAAACTTTTGTAATCATCTCTTATTTTATTAGTATTGACTGACATAATTAAAAAAATAGATAATTATATATATTAATCATTTTTTTAAATATTTAATAAGGTTCTTCTTCTCCATAAAATTCGTCTTCTTCATAATAATCATCATTATAGTCATCATACATATAATCATCAATATCGGATGTATAACTTTCTTCATCACTAATATTTGTATTATTATCATCAAATTCATAATCTTTATTTTCAATATCATCAATGATTTTTCTATAGTATTCAATAATATAATCAATATCTTTGTATCTCATAAAATATTGTTTATAATGTAATATTCTATCATTTTCATATTCTTCATTCTCTTTAATTTCTTTATCATATTCAATTCCTTCTTTCGTTTTATAAAATGGAATTTTAATTTCCCTATCTACAATTATATAATTATTATTAATAATCTCATTATACATATCCATATATTTTTGAATATTCTCCTTATTATTTTCAATTTTATATTTATGTAAATAATAATCAATTATTAATGACATATTGAGAACATCTTGTTCCTCTTTTTCTAAATTCTTTTTTCTAATATTTGCAATGAAATTACCATTAATGTAGTCATTTAATTCATCATCATAAATAGTTTTGTAAAATTTTTCTCTATCCATTTCTAATGACATGTATATTATATATATATATATACATTAATCATTTTTTATTTTTTATATAAAATAATAAATATAATTTATTATTAATAATGCAAGGATTGCAAAACTTAGGTAATACGTGTGCTATAAATACTTTAATACAAATTATTTGTAGAAATAGTTTTCTTAGAAATAGTATTTTAAATGTAGATATTTCAAATAATACATTAGCAATTGAATTAAAAGAAATTCTTAATATCATGTATATTAACAATAATTCTTTAAGTCCTAATAAATTTGTTAAAAATTTGTTTGATAACTTAAAAGTATTTAATTTCGGTGAACAATTAGATTTAACTGAATTATGGTTATTATTATTTGAAAAAATTACTAATGAAATATCCGATTATATCCCTAAAATAAAATACGAAAAATACTTTGATAATTTAAAAATTACAGATAAAGAAATTAATATCAAAGCGGATTATATTATTAATAATTTTAATGATAACAAAAATAGTTTATGGTTACAAAATGTTCAAGGTGTTATTTTAAATATTATTGAATGTACTGAATGTAATAATAATAGTTATAATTTTGAACCATTTACCGCTATCCAACTTGATTTAAAAGATACTGACGAATCTATTTCACTTACTTCACTATTTAGAGATTATTTAAGACATACTACTAACAAAGATGAATGGAAATGTGACAAATGTAATAAATGTACTAAATATAAAAAAATACAAAAATTATGGAAAGTACCTAATGTTTTAGTTTTTTTCTTAAAAAGATATGATAATATTAATAAAAAAAATAATACTAAGATTGATATTAACGAAAATATTAATATTAAAAATGGTTGCATATTATCAAATCACGAGCAAGAAGTTTCTTATAATATTAAATCTATCGGGTGTCATATTGGAAATTTAGATGGAGGACATTATTATGCAATATGTAAAAATGAAACGGATGATAAATTTATTATGTATGACGATCTAGATATTAAAGTTTTTAATAATGGTAATAAAAATTTTTTAAAAAATAATAATAAATGTTATATGATTGTTTATTCTTTATAATCTCTTAAAAATGCTATTACAATACCCGCTCTAATATTTAAATTATTTTTATGATTTTGAATTTCTTTTTTTGTTTTTTTTAATTTTATTTTTATATCTGCTAGTTCTTTTTCATATATCCAATATCTTATATTACCATTTGCCATATCTATATGATATTCATCTAAATCAAATATAATATAATCACTTTCTTTTAAGAGTTCCTCTTCGTTATTTTCCTTTGCAAATTTATCATAATATTCTGCATATCCCCCTTCATACATCATTTCCATCCATATTTCATCTATGAATTTAATAATTTCATCTAATCTTTCTTCTGTTTTATTTATATCAATAATATCTTCTTTATCATATTTAAATATTAGATTTTGATCTAAATCTTCAAAGAAAATAGATGCAAATCTTTGCAGTTCTGATCCGTATAAAGGCATCTAAACTGTATAATATATTAGATGGTTAATCAATTTTTTTTTGTTATCTTATTTTTCTATACAATTACCTACAAATTGCTTTTTACATCATAAAATAAAAATGTACAGAAAAATGAGTAAACAACAAAAAAATGAAAGAAAAATTGCATAAATACTTAATCCCCCTCAACCTATTTGAGAAGAAATTCATAGACTTTCAACAATGAATTCCCTTTACAACAACAATGATATTTTTGACTATATCCTCCGTTTTTTACCAAATATGACTTCTATTACCTATAAATCAGACACTATTATAAAGGATATTAATACGATATCTAATATCTCTTTAGTTTCAAAGACATTTTACAATTTTTGTTATCAAGATTTCTACAAAAAAGAAAAAAATTACAAAGAATTTCTATGCAATTCTTATCATTTGCGTAAAGTGTGTAAAAAATTCAGGATGGATAAAAAAAAAAATAATATGTTATTAGCTTCCGAATATAATTTTAGAATTGCAGAATTTGCATTTAAACATATATACAAAAAACACAATATTATTAAAAAAAGAAATAGTCTGTTTCACAGTAATTTCTCTAGGTCTAACAGACATAATATTACTTTTACCAATCGCGAGATAACCGATCACATCATTATTATATATGACTTTCTTGAATTAGGAATACTTGCTGTCGAACAAAAACATACTGCAATTATTCAAAAATTAAAAGATATTTACAAATATCACTCCATACTACCACCAGATGTTTTCAAAAAATATGTAAAATATATCTTGGATGTAACTACTACTCAAAGGTTAACTATATTCTGCGATTACTCAGAAAACACTAAACAATTGATTAAAGTCTCAATATGGTCTTTGCTTTTCACTATCATTCATATTAATCAAACTATCGCAAAGCATAATGGTTCAAAACAATATGAAGTTTTTACCAAAAAAAAAATAGAATTCATTGAAGAACTCAAAAATTTGTCTGGAAAAAATAGAAATTTACCGAAAAAATTTTGCAAATCACTCATCGACCACTATGGAAACTTGTAAAATACTTCTAAAATATTTTTAAATTACTTTTAAATTATATTATTTTTTTAATACAATATGTATTGATTTACAAAATATAAAAATTCATTAAAAAAAATAACGATTTACATGAATAAATTATTTTTCTACAATATTAAAAAATGATATTATTATATATTTATTACTAATAATGGATATACAATCGTTATTAAAAGACCCTATTAATTATTTAAAAACTAAAAATAAAAAAGATATTGTGAATTTTTTACAACAATGTGATACTGCGTTTTTTAATACAAGTTCAACACTTGTTAGTGATGATATGTATGATTTACTCAAAGATTATTTAAAAAAATTAGACCCTAAAAATCCTTATTTTAAAAGAGTTGGTGCTGATGAAGAAGCTAAGGTTAAATTACCTTTTTGGATGGGTTCTCTTGATAAAATTAAGGATAATGAAAAAGCTATTCATAATTGGAAAAAAAAATACGATGGTTCATCTATTATATCTGATAAATTAGATGGTATTTCATGTTTATTTTATAAAAATAATGATGATATTAAAATTTATACAAGAGGTAATGGCACCGAAGGACAAGATATCTCTCATTTAAGAAATTATATTACATTTCCTAATATTACTGATAAGAAATTTGCTATTAGAGGTGAATTAATTATTTCAAGAACTAATTGGGAAAAAATAAAAGATATTGGTTCTAATGCTAGGAATGTTGTCGCTGGTGCTATTCATTCTAAAATTATAAATAAAGATTTAATGAGTAATATTGAATTTTTAGCATATGATATACTATCTCCTAAAATGAAAATTGAAGATGTTTTTAATTATTTTACTAAAAATAATATAAAATGTGCTAATTATGTATTATGGGATTTAGATAATATTAATTTACAATCTTTATCTAATCATTTAGAATTAAGAAGAAATGAAAGTGATTACGAAGTTGATGGTATTGTTGTATATAATAATAAAATTCATAAAGTTATTAATGGTAAAAATCCTAAATATGCTTTTGCATTTAAATCTATATTAACACACGAACAAGCAGAAGTAATTGTTACGGATGTTGAATGGAATGTTTCTATGCATAAATATATGAAACCTATTGTTAAATTTAATGAAGTTGTTATTGCTGGTGTAAAAATTAAACAAGCAACTGGTTTTAATGGTAAATTTATTAATTCTAATATTATTGGACCAGGTTCAAGAATTGTTATTATTAGAAGTGGTGATGTTATCCCTCATATTTTAAAAGTATTAAGTGTAAGTTCTAATGGAAAACCTAAAATGCCTGAATTAAAATATAAATGGAATGATACACAAATTGATATCATATTGGACGAAGATGGTAAAAATAAAGAGCAAGATATTAAATCTTATACATATTTTATGGCTAAATTAGATGTTGGTTCTGTTAAGGAAAGCACTATTAAAAGGTTATATGAAAATGGTTTTGATACATTAGATAAAATATTGAAAATTAAACTAGATGAACTAAAACAATTAGATGGTTTTCAAGAAAAAAGTGCTATAAAAATTGTAGAAAATTTCGCAAAAATAAAAGATAGTGATTGTGATATTTTATTAGATGCTTCTAATATATTAGGAAGAGGTTTCGCTCTTAAAAAAATTAAATTAGTAAGTGAAAATTATCCTTTAAATAAAAAAGCAGAAATATTAAAATTGACAGTTGATGATTTATTAAAAATAGATGGTATTGGTAATGTTAATGCAAAACAATTTGTTGAAAATATTAAGAATTTTTATGAATTTTTAGATAAAATTGAATATAAATGTAATAGAGTAAATATAAAAGGGGATATAAAGGATGAAAATAAAGTAGAAATATTAAAAGATAAAAAATTTCTTTTCACTGGATTTAGAAATAAAGATTGGGAAAAATTAATAACTGATAGTGGTGGTAAAGTTGTTACTGCTATTTCTAAAACAACCGATTATTTAGTTGTCAAAAATAAAACAGACAAATCTGGTAAAATAGCTAAAGCAAATGAATTAGGTTTTAAGATATTAGATATGGAGGAATTTAGGAAGATGATTGGGTAGATTGGTTTTATTTTTCTTTTTTATTAATTAAGACAATTAAATAAATATGTTAAGTTCATCTAAAAGTGCACTATCATTTAAAGAAAATGAATTAACAGAAGAAGAATGTTACAAATGGTTTGAAAATCGATTAGAAAACCCGAGAACTAATAGAAAATTAAAAAAAGATAGTTCATATTTAAAAATATTTGAAAAACAATGTGAAAAATATAAAAAAAAAACTGAATCCAAAGAAAAAATTAAAGATAATGAATCCATAATAAAAGAATTAATTAAAAAAAAAAACGAATATGAAAATAGTATAAAAGATGATATATTAACAGAAGAAGAAACACAAGAACTAAAGAAAAAAATAAATTCTATTAAAGAAAAAATTACGAAAATAAGTTCTAAAACAAGTCCTAAAATAAGTTCTAAAACAAGTCCTAAAATTAGTCCTAAAATTAGTCCTAAAATTAGTAAAGAAGAACCAAAACCACCAAATATAGGAACTAAAAAAACTATACTAGGTTTTATAAAAGAATTAAAAAAATATAAAACTGCAAAAGAAGCTATTGTAAATATATTTAAAGATGATGATGGTGATGAAGTTGCGGTACAAATAGATAATAATAAATCAAAACAAGGATTTATATATGAATTATTATGGGACATATGTATTAAATTTAATACAACTGATTTTACAAATAAACATACTGAGCATGGTACAGGTAATTTTAATATTTTCTCTAATTTTGTTAAAATAAAAGACTATATAAATGAATATTTAAAACAAGGATATATAAGTGGAAATTCTGGAGGATATTCTGATATAACATTTAGAACAAAACAAGAAGAAAAAGATAAAGAATATAATTTAAATTTAGTTTCTGTTAAATATTATGATAAAAAAAAAGATATAACAAAATACGATATACAAAAATTATGTACTTTAATAGATGATAGAAAAAA
>Ga0209631_10004497_pt1 | contig 15419 bp, 14 predicted proteins | sample COG_08_FD_184752 | JGI IMG/M metagenome (GOLD analysis project Ga0209631, IMG submission 184752) | Pelagic Microbial community sample from North Sea - COGITO 998_met_08 (SPAdes) (version 2) | ecosystem: Environmental > Aquatic > Marine > Neritic zone/Coastal water | place: Helgoland, sampling...
GCTAAACCACATACTTTACCCATTGAATTTGCAACATATCCAGATTTTGGTACTCTTCCAACATTAGATTGGGAAGTAGCATCACCTATAATAAATATATTATCTGCTATAGTTGAACTAAAATCATAAGAGTTAACTGCAGCCCAATTAGATCCTTTATTTATAAGTCCTGAATCTTTTAAAAAATTAGGAGCTTTCTGAGCTGGAATTAGATTAGCTACATCACACCTAATATCCTCAAAATCCGTCATAAATGTTGAAGAAGATTTATCTACTCCTACTACACCCGAGTTGGACCTATATTCTATTATATCAGAATATAGATCTTCCCAAGCTTCCATAAATAATCCACCTTTTGAAATAATTTTTTGATTAGAATCTAAAATAATAAGTTTTGTATTCTTTTTATTCTTCTTCAAATAGGAAGCAATTAGTGAAGCTCTTTCATAAGGACCAGGAGGACATCTATATGGACCTAGAGGAATAGAGATCGCGACTACACCTCCATTTTTAAGATTTTTTATTTTGTTAGCAAGTAATATAGTTTCTTTTCCAGCTTTCCAAGCAGCAGGAAAATCTTCTATATAATTTTCATTCCAATTCTCAATTGATGAATAATCTAACTGAACTCCAGGAGAGAGAATTAGTTTATCATAAGTTATATTTTGTTTATCTGTAATTATTATATTTTTTTCTGGATCAATATTTATCGCAGTTTCATGAATAAATTTTATACCATAGTTATTTTTTAAACTATCAAAATTAAAAGTAATATCATCTATATTTTTTAGCTGACCTATTACCCAATTAGACATTGGACAAGATACAAATTCTTTATTTGAATCAATAATAATAACTTCGACTTTCGGACTAATTTTTTTTATAGTTTTTGCAGCGCTTAATCCTCCCCAGCCTGCCCCAAGAATAACCACCTTTCCAACGTTTTTAGCATTAGAGACAGTAATATCCATAAAAGGTAATAAAGATGAAAATAAACTATAATTTCTCATTCTTTTTAATAAATTACGCCTATTCATTATTATTATATCCTTTGGAAAAATAATAAGATAATATTCTTATTTGTTGCTCACTGTATCCTTTAGATATTAATTGCATTAAATAGTTTTTTCTTTTATCTAATTTATAATCCATTAGTGAATTATAAATATAGTCTTCATCTAAGCCATATAAACTTGGTATTGTTAAATTTGTACTTTTACCATGACAACCTAAGCATGGTAGAGATAAACTCGTGTCTAAATTATCAGAAAATGCGTTACTACTTATAAAAAATAAAAATAAAATAAAATACCTCATAGCTTTAAATATAATATAATTACCTATAATTAAAAAGTACTATTTGTTATAAAACTATATTTGAATACTATAGTAATAATTTTAAATTAGGTAATTAATCAATGGATGCAAAAAATAAAAGCGGCCCTTTAAAAGGACTTATTGTAATAGACCTTACAAGAGTATTAGCTGGACCTTATGCGTCCATGATACTTTCAGATTTAGGAGCAAGAATTATAAAAGTAGAACCTCCCCTTGGAGATGATTCAAGAGAATTTAGTCCTTTTGTAAATAATCAATCTGCATATTTTGCATCTTTAAATAGAGAAAAAGAAAGCATTAAATTAGACTTAAAGTCTGAAAAAGATAAATTAATATTCGAAGAGCTTATTAAAAATGCTGATATTTTACTGGAAAATTATAAGCCAGGTACTATGGAGAAGTTAGGCTATGGATATAAATCTCTTTCAAAAAAATATCCAAGTTTAATATATGCTTCCTGCAGTGGATTTGGGCAAACAGGTCCTTGGGCTACTAAACCAGCTTATGACATGATAGTTCAAGGTATGGGAGGACTAATGAGTGTTACAGGTCATGAAGGACAAGAACCTGTAAGAGTTGGAACATCTATAGGGGATATAACAGCAGGATTATTTACAACGATAGGAATATTGGCATCATTAATAGACAAAAATAAACATGGAAATGGGCAGGCAATAGACGTATCCATGTTAGATTGCCAAATAGCTATTCTAGAAAATGCAATTGCACGTTACTTTGCTACAGGCGAAAGCCCACCACCTGGAGGATCTAGGCACCCTGCAATAGCTCCTTTTGAGTGCTATAGGTGTAAAGATGGTTATATAGTAATGGCTTGCGGGAATAATGCTATGTTTGAAAGAATGTGTAAAGCTATTAATAAAGATGAATTAATAAAAGATGAAAGATTTAAAACAAACCCAAAGCGCGTTGAGAATGTCATTAGTCTAAAGCAAGAACTAGAAAATCTTTTTGTCACTAAACCTTCAGTCTTCTGGATAAAAGTATTAGAAAAAGAAAACATACCTATTGGGCCATTAAATAATATAGAACAAGCAGTAAATTCTGAACAAATTAAAGCCAGAAACATGGTTGTTAATATTGAAGATGAAAATTTTAATAATTTCTATGTTGCAGGAAATCCTATTAAAATGAGCTTACATAATGATCCCAAATCTAGACAAAAAGTTCCTGCACTAGACGAAAATAGATCAAAACTTTTAAAAGAATTTAAAATAAAGGAATAATATGGCTTTTACTTTTGAAATGCTATTAACTTTATCTTTAATGATATTTGCCATTATTGGGTATTCGACTAGAAAATTTCCAATTGATGCTGTTTCAATTTCCGTTTTAGGGTTACTTTTTCTAATTTTTGAGATTTATCCTGTAGATGGAATAAATTTTGATGATTTTATTGCAGGATTCTCTAATCATGGCTTATTAACAGTTATGGCATTATTAGTAGTAGCTCAAGGAGTTTACTCGACCGGAATACTTAATACATTTGTAGATAATATAATGCATTTAAACCGTGATCTTCAAACTAGCAAAAGCACAATGTTAATTTTATTATTATTAATTGTAGCTTTATTCTCAAGCGTCATGAATAACACCCCTATTATTATAATATTTATACCTTTAGTATCTATAATTGCAGAAAAAATGAATTTATCCATTAGTAAAGCTTTAATCCCTCTAAGTTACGCTGGAATATTAGGTGGAATGACAACCTTAGTTGGTTCAAGTACAAATATTATAGGTGCAGAAGTAGCAAAGGAACTAGGAGTAGAAGGAATAAACTTCTTTAGTGTTACTATTCCCGGTTTAGCTATAGCTATACCTGGCATGATTTTTGTAATATTTATTCTTCCTAAACTTATGCCTAAAAGAAATAAAACCTCTACTTCATTATCCAGCGATCAAAATAAATTTATTGCGCAAATTGAAATTGATTCTGAAAGTGACTTAATAGGTCAACAGTCAATAAGTGGCAAATTTGATGCTCTTCCTGAAATGCAAATATTATTAATACAAAGAGGAGAACACTCAATATCAGCGTATCAATCTACAAAAATTCAAAAGGATGATATAATTGTAGTATCAGCTGATAGAAAAGTTATTGAATCTGCCTTAATTAAGTATGGAGAACAACTTCATCCTACTCTCTCGGATACGGACCCTTTTAATTTTGGGAAACATGAAGAAAATATAAATTCTGGAGAACAAATTTTATCTGAAGTACTAGTATCTCCTGATTCTAGAATGGCAGGAAGAGACTTAGAGGAGTCCAGATTTAGAAAACTAACAAATTGTATAGTTTTAGGCATTAAAAGAAGTTCAAGAATATATAGAGAGCAAATAACAGATATAGTTTTAGAGGCTGGTGATGTTTTACTAATTCAAGGCTCAAAAACATCCATAGCTAACTTAAAAGATTATCCAGAAGTTCTATTACTTGATCATACTTCATCTCTCTTACCAAGGAAAAAATTTGCTAGAAGATCTCTGGCAATATTTTTATTTACTGTAATAACCATTGCTACTGGAATTATTCCTAGTGTAGCAGCAGCAATGATAGGTGCGGCAGCAATGCTAACTACAAGAGTACTAAGTGCAGAAAGAGCAATTAATTCTCTTAATAGGCATGTTTTTTTAACGATAGTTTCTATGCTTGCTTTAAGTCATGCGATTCAAGCCACAGGCCTTGCAGAATATGGGGCATTTAGTATGCTAAATAATTTTCCAGATTCCAGCCCTGCGATAATTCTTTCAGTCCTGTTTTTGACAGTTTCTTTAATGACAAATTTTTTAACAAATAATGCGAGCGCTGCACTTTTTATGCCATTAGGTATTTCGCTAGCATCAAGCTTAAACGTAGATATAATTCCATTTGTAATAACTGTAATATTGGCAGCTAATTGCTCCTTTGCAACACCTTATGGTTATCAAACTAATTTATTAGTAATGGCTGCAGGAGATTATAAATTTAAGCATTTTGTTAAAGGTGGAATTCCTTTAACTATTATATGTTGGATAGCATTTAGTTTATTTGCTCCATGGTATTATAATCTATATTAATTTTGAAAATTATAGTAAAATAAACCCATGACTATTAATTTAAACAAACCTTTGCAAATATTCTATGGAACTTCTCCTCAGATTTGTCCATATCTTCCAAATAAAAATGAAAAAAAAATAATTACAGAAATATCTGGTATTAATTCTAATAAATTAAATTTTACACTTACTAACGCAGGGTTTAGACGTTCGCATAGAACAGCATATAGACCAGCTTGCAATGATTGTAATGCATGCATACCTGTTAGAATTAATGTATCAAAGTATACTCCTAATAGATCAATGAAACGATCGAAGAAAGCTACAGCTGATCTAGAGTGCTTTGAAAGACCTCCTATTGCAACAAGAGAGCAATACGAATTATTTTATGAATATCAAAAATATAGACATCTTGATAGTGATATGGCTGAAATGAACTTTAATGAATATAGAGCAATGGTAGAAGATACACCTGTTGAAACATGCGTCTATGAATTTAGAGATAAAAATGGTGTATTAGTAGCAGCAAGTCTAACAGATAAAGTTGAAGATGGGTTAAGTGGAATTTATAAATTCTTTACTCCTGACAGATCTAAACATAGTTTAGGTTCCTGGATAATAGACTGGCATATTGAAGAAACTATAAAAATCAATCTTAAGTATGTATATCTTGGATATTGGATAAAAGAATCTTCTAAAATGTCTTATAAAAGTAAATTTAAGGGGTTAGAAAAATTAACAAATAATAAATGGGAAGACTTTATAAATTAATTAATGGGAGGATTATGATGAAAAAAAATACAAATAAACCAATATTTAAAAGAAGAGATATTCTTATTGGTGCTTCAGCTATAACAGCAGCCGGAGTGCTTACTGCATGTAAAGATAATGTAAGTGGTGGCACCCCAGAAAATCCAGGACAATCTGCCGCTATATCTAAAAATATAATTCAATGGAAAATGATTACATGTTGGCCACGGGACTTTCCTGGAGGTGGAACACATTCTCAAAAATTAGCACAAAGAATTACTGAAGCATCAGATGGCAGATTAGAAATAAAGAATTTTGCCGCTGGTGAACTTGTTCCCGCATTTGAAGTATTTGATGCCGTTAGAGAAGGAACAGCGGAATGTGGCCATGCCGCTCCTTATTATTGGATATCAAAACATAAAGCAATACCATTTTTTTGTACTGTACCTGGTGGTATGACAGCCTCTGAAAAAGCAGCATGGATAATTTATGGAGGTGGTCAACAATTATGGGATGAATTATATGCGGAATTTGGAGTAAAAAGTTTTTTATGTGGTAATACTGGAGTCCAAATGGGCGGTTGGTTTCAAAAAGAAATAAATTCTCTTGAAGATTTCCAAGGTATAAAAATGCGTATGCCTGGATTAGGTGCTGAAGTAGTTAATAGAATGGGAGGTACTGCAGTAAATATGCCAGCAGGAGAAATAATGCCTGCTCTTCAATCTGGAGTAATAGATGCAGCTGAATGGGTTGGACCCTGGAATGATTTAGCCTTAGGATTTTATAAAGTAGCTAATTATTATTACGGGCCAGGTTTTCATGAGGGAGGCACCTCGAATGAATTAATTATGAACAAAGAAAGTTATGAAGCTTTAAGCAATGATCTAAAAATTATTGTAAGAGATGCTTGTCATGCTGCTGCACTAGAAGCACCTGCTGAATTTTTTGCAAACAGTGGATTATCTCTGGATGTTTTAGTTAATAAACATAATGTAGATGTAAGACCATTTCCAAAGGATGTAATTACAAAAATGTTTTCTATATCTAAAGAAGTAGTTGAAGAAACTGCTTCTCTTGGAGAAATGCATGCAAAAATATATAAAAGCTGGAGTGAATTTTTAGAACAATCAATGAGATATCAAAAATATAGTGATTATGGCTATATGCGAGATAGATCAGAAGCTTATGGTATTTAATATGAATAGAAGAAAATTATTAAAAACTGCAGCGGTAGGAACTATTTTAGCCACTGCTGCAGCATGTAGCAAAGAATCTGATAATAATAAGGTATCTTCTGTAAGAACAGGAAAAATAGAATGGAAAATGGTAACTACTTGGCCTAAAAATTTTCCTGGGCTTGGAACAGGTGCTCAACGTATAGCCGATAGTATTACAAATATGTCTGAGGGACAGTTAACTGTTAAACTTTATGCTGCAGGTGAATTAGTGCCAGCATTTGAAAGCTTTGATGCCGTTAGACAAGAAACAGCGCATATGAGCCATGGTGCAAGTTATTATTGGATTAATAAAAATAAATCAACTCCATTTTTTGCTGCTGTTCCCGGTGGATTAACAGCTCAAGAACATAATGCTTGGATACATTACGGCGGTGGTCAAGAGTTATGGGATGAATTATATGCAGAATTTAATGTGAAAGGGTTTTTAGGAGGAAACTCCGGTGTACAAATGGGTGGTTGGTTTAAAAATAAAATTAATAGTTTAGAGGATTTTAAGGGACTAAAAATGAGAATGCCCGGACTAGGTGCCGAAGTTATAAATAGAATGGGAGCAACTGCGGTAGCACTGCCTGGAGGAGAAATTATGCCTGCTCTAGAATCTGGAGCAATTGATGCTACGGAATGGGTAGGACCATGGAATGATTTAGCTTTTGGTTTTTATAAAGTAGCAAATAATTACTATGGGCCTGGGTTTCATGAACCAGGAACTCATACTGAATGTATAGTCAATAAAAATGCTTATGATAAACTTCCTAAAAATTTGCAAGAAATTGTTGAACACGCCTGCATCTCAGAAAACAATAAAATGTTATCTGAATTTACTTATGCAAATAATGTCGCTCAAAAAAAGCTTATTGATTTAGGAGTGAATATAAATAATTTTCCTGTAGATGTTTATAAGGAAATGTTTAATATCAGCAATGAAGTTGTTGCAGAAACTGCTGATGCAGGAGAAATAAATAAAAGAATTTATAATTCTTGGTCTAAATTTAAAAAAGAAGCTCGAGAGCGTGCACCATATGCTGAGCAAGGTTATATGGAAAGAAGAGGGTAAAGTTACTTAGAAAATGTATCTGTAGGTCTGCCTTTAAGAGTACGACAAAAAGGTAATAATATTATAGGTATGAAACCAAACCACATTATAAAAAAAGTAATATTGTTAATTGCCATTATAAAACCCTCTCTTAACCCTATCATCTCTATTGCCATGATAGACTTATACTCAGGGTCTAAAATCGATAGCATTGGCAAACTATTAAATAAGCTGTCCATTTTATTTTTGAAGCCGCTTATTATTTGAGGTCCATTTAGAATAGAATTAGAAATTCCTCCATAATACATTATCCTCAATTTTTCTAAAAAAATATTCGCTATAGAGATAGATACTGCACCGCCCAATCTTAAAATTAAATTAAACATTGAGGCAGCATTTTGAATTCCATCTTTCTTCACAAATAACATAGCTATATATTGGTTTCCTATCCAAAGTAGTTGAGATCCTATTCCCCTAAATACTTGAGGCCAAAAAAGCTCATCAAAGCCAAATTCAGATGTTATATTTACCATTAACCAAGTTCCATATATAATAAATAAACAACCTATAAAAATTAAAAGTCTTGCACCTAAAATATTTATTAAAGCTCCAACAAATGGACCTGTAGCCATCCAAGCCAAACCCATAACTGATACCATAGAGCCAATTTCCCATGGCCCTATTCCTCTTACTTCACCTAAAAATACTGGTAATAAAAATATTGGGGCATAAATAGACACTCCAAAAACAACAACATTAATACAGCCAATAGTAAAATTCCTATCTAAAAATATTTTTAAATCTATTATTGGAAATTTAGCCGTAAACTCTCTTATAAGAAAAAGAATTATACAGGTTACTGATAATATAGAAGCAATCCTTATTTCATGTGATTTTAACCAATCTAATCTAGTTCCTTCTTGTAATGTTACTAATAATAATAATAGACCTATAGCCAATAAAGTAATTCCATAATAATCAATTTGCTTTGCTAACTCTGGTTCTCGTTCATTTAAATCGATAAAAAAATATGCTAGTATTAAGATTATTAATCCTATAGGCAAATTATATAAAAACATCCATTGCCAGCTGATCATTTCTGTTAAAAAACCACCTATTGCAGGACCAAAAGCTATTGATGAAACACCAACTGTCGCAGTTAAAGATAAAGCAAATGGTAACTGTTTAGGCGTAAATAATATATATATGCATGAAAACATTAGAGGCATAAGTGCACCCCCAAAAAACCCTTGCATAATTCTAAATGATACTACTATATAAAAATTACTAGTTGCAGCAGCCCCTATGCATGCGATCAAAAACCCACTTAAAGCTATTAAAAATAGTAATCTAATAGAAAGCAATCGTGATAACCATCCTGCAAATGGAATAATTACAACCTCTGCCATTAAATATGCTGACATTACATATGAAACTTTATCTAATCCAATATTAAGAGCACCTTGAAGGTTTTTAATTGAGGACCCTACGACTTGCATGCTAATCACATTTAGTACAAAACCAAATAGTATAATTAGGAACATACCTAAATTTTTATAGTTCATATCTGCCAAAATAAAATACCCAATGAAATTAAAAGACTTTAAACAATTCAATACCAATTAGCATTTTATTATTATAAAGAAATATAATATTATAATCTTATAACTTATAAATAACTACAATTGTTAATTTTTGACTGCAAATATGCATTTTAAGAGGGGCTGTTATGGATGACAATGATATAGAAATTTGGGGTTTTAAAACATTCAGACCATTTAGAATTTATTGGGCACTAGAAGAATTTAATTTAAATTATAAGAGCTATAAAATAGGTTCTAGAACTGGCGAAACCCAAACTAAAGAATATTTAGAAATGAATCCAAAAGGTAAAATTCCATTTTTTAGACATAAAGACATTGGAATAAGTGAAAGTGTGGCTGCTATGAACTATGTAGTAAATAATTTTAGTGTACCAAAAGATTTTTATGTTCCTAAATCTTCAAAAGATAAAGCTAAAATTGATGAATGGTCATATATGTGCGCAATGGAATTAGATTCACTTGGTGTTTATATAATGAGAAGACATCAATTAGTTAAAAATGGAGGATTAGCAAACTTATATGGAGAAGCCCCTAATGCTATTAAAACAGCAAAGGAACATGTAAATAGGATGTTACTAGCCTGTGATAGAGATGTTCCAAATAATAATTGGTTGCTTGGAAATAGTCCTAGTTGTGCTGATATAATGTTTATGAGCTGCCTGCAAGTTGTCAAACTCTATAAACTAGAAATTAAAAGTGATAAAATAAATAATTATTTTGAACGGGCAGTCAAAAGAACCCAATATATAAATGCTATGATAGAAAGCTATGGACAACCAACATTAGAAAAGTATATATTAGAAAATCAAAAAAAATAAAAAAAGAATAAAAGATGAAAAATAAAGGCCCATTATCAGGTATTACAGTTATAGATTTAACCGCAATGATATCTGGCCCCGTATGCACAATGATGCTAGGTGACCAAGGCGCAGATGTAATAAAAGTTGAACCTTTAACAGGAGAACTTACAAGAAAAGTAGGTGCATCAAAAAATGGTATGACTACTTCTTTTTTATGTGCAAATAGAAGTAAAAGGTCTCTTACGCTAAATCTCAAAGACCCTAAAGGTATCTCTATTCTTAAAAAACTTATTACAAAAGCTGATGTTTTAGTTCAAAACTTTCGACCAGGTACAATGAAAAGAATGGGACTTAGTTATGAAGAAGTAAAAAAGTTAAATAAAGAAATTATTTATACTTCTATTAGTGGATTTGGAGAAAAAGGACCATATTCAAGTCATAGGGTATATGATCCAGTTATTCAAGCATTATCTGGACTAGCAGATATTCAAAGAGATCAAAAGACAAATTTCCCTAAAATGGTTAGAACTATTATACCAGATAAAACAACAGGAATGGCCGCAGCTCAAGCTATAAGTTCAGCTCTATTCTATAAAGAGAGATATGGAAAAGGCCAACATATAAAACTTGCTATGCTTGACGTAATGGTTGCTTATTTATGGCCTGAAGGAAGTGCTTCATTATCTTTCGTCGGAGAAGAAGGAGATCCTTCCAAGGGACAAATGGGCTTAGACCTTGTATTTGAAACCAAAGATAATAAATATATCACCGCAGGCGCAGTAACAGATCAAGAGTGGTTAGGAATGTGTAATGCTTTTGATAGAAAAGACTTACTAAGTGATCCAAGGTTTAATACTCCAAGAGCAAGGTTTGATAATAAAACAGAAAGACGATTATTAGTTGCTGAAGAAATTAAAAAGCATAACTCAGAAGATATATTGATTAAATTACATGAAAATGAAGTTCCAAGTGCACCTATTTTAACTAGAACTGAACTATTAAAAAATGAACAGATTATAGCAAATGAAATTATAGAGTTTCATGATAGTAATATTTTTGGAACCATAAGATCTCCTAGGCCAGCACCAATTTATTCCAATACTCCAATTAATGGTAAACAATTAGCTCCACTAATGGGAGAAAACACTAGAGAAATATTGAAAGAAATTAATTATAAAGATGAAGAAATTGATAATTTTATTAAAGAAAAAATAATTTCATCAACTAATTAATTTCTGCAATCTCTATTTATAATTACATCTTTCATTAAAGTTTTACATAAAATTGCTTTCTTAAAATGAATATTTTCTGACATTATAGTGCTCATATCTGCACTTGTAAAAACAGATTTATAAAAGTTAGCCGCTTTATATTTAATATTTTTCATATTACTTTTTAAAAATACAGATCTTCTAAATGAAGCATAAGATAGATTTGCAAACTCTAAATTAGATTTAGAAAAATTTACGCCTCGAGCTTTGGTTTGTGATAAATCTGAATATGATAAATTTGTAGAATCCATCAAGGATAGGGATAATAAAGACTTTTTAAAATCCGTTTTAATAAAAGAAGATGAAGAAAGTATTGATTTTTGAATATTTGCATTCGTCATGATAGCTTCATCTAATACAGAAAATTTTATAATTACACCATACATTTTACCTAAATTAAAATTAGCTTTTACAAAATTTGAATTTTCAATAGTTGATGAAGTCATATTAACTTCTTCAAAATTTACATTAGAAAAATTACTATTTTCTATTATAGCCGTTGGCATATCAGTCTTAAAAAATGTAGAATTACTAAAGTCAGAATTTTTAATTTGAGCATTTGCCATCTTAGCATTATTGAAATTAGTATTTTGCAGATTAGAATTTGTTATTATAGCCTGATCTAAATAACTATTTTCAAAATTATAATTACTTAAATCACATTTATTACATTTACTATTTTTTAAAAAATACTCCACATCATTCTTATCATATGCGTATACCGAATAACTATTCAATATTGCTATAATAGTGAAAACCAAAAAGAATACTTTCATAAATGACCTCAAACAAATGGTGGGCGATATTGGATTTGAACCAATGGCTTCCTCGATGTCACCGAGACACTCTACCCCTGAGTTAATCGCCCAATTAAACTATTATTTATATATAAAATAATAGTGTTAAATTATAAAGATATAAAATATAATTATACACCATATTAAAGATAAACTTTGCAATATTTTATCTTTCAAAATTGAATCCATTGGATCCCCTAAATAAATTCCGTTCCAGGCTATATATAAGTACCTAGTAAAAATGGCGATAATAATAGGAAATGATAACCAAATAATATTACTTTCATGTCTTAGAGCTACATTAGGGTCAAATGAAAAAAGACCATAGAATATTAAAGTACATAAAATAGAAACTAAGAATAAAAATTTAAGTAACTTTTTATTCCAATTAGCTGATAAATAGTCATTATTTATAACTAGTTGCCCTAATCTTTTACCTAATGCAAAACTAATTGAAGAAAAAGCAATTATAAGCAATGTCCATAAAGATTGAGAAATATCTGCTGCTACTCCTCCAGCTAAGATTCTAATTATAAACCCTGAACTAACTGCGATAGCATCTAAAAAAACTAAATATTTTAAATAAATTGAGTAAAGAATATTAATAATAATATATAATAATATAAAAATTAAGCACTTAGGTATAAATAGCGTTAAAATTAAAAAGGATAAAGCCATAAATAATATAGATAATATATATCCATTTTTATGAGGTATTTCTCCGTTAGCAATAGGCCTATTTTTTGTTCTTATATTCTTTTTATCTAAATTTGCATCCTGGATGTCATTAAAAATATAAATCCCGCTAGATACAAAGCAAAAAGAAATGAAAACATATACAGAATTAATAATACTTTGGTTTGAATATTCATTAAAACTTAATAGGATAGGAAAAAAAATTAATAAATTTTTTACCCAATGATGCATTCTAATTAATATTAAATATTTTTTATACATTAAATAAGTATTCCGTTTAGTTTCTATTCATGGTAATTAGTTATAAACTTACATAAAGTAATATAATAATAAATGATAAGTATAGTATAAATATGAAAATCTTAATATACATATTACTAATAACAATTATAAGTATAAATGCTTATAGTTTTAATGATGAATGTATTGACTCAGAAGACTTTCCTTTTTGCCTTTATAAAAATGGAAAGCAAGAATTTGTTATTATTAGAAATGACAAAGAAGTTGGATGGCATAAAGTAAAATTTAGTAAAACAAATGAAGGATATAAGGTAGATTCAACTGCCTATATTAAAGCAAGATACCTTCTATTTTTAGATTATATATTCGAATATTCATCAACTTCATATTGGCAAAATAATCAGTTACTAAAAAATATAATAAATATTGATGATGATGGAAATAAATATTCTATCAAAGCAAAAAGATTAGATGAAAATAATATTGAAATTATAAATGAAGACGAAGAAAAAAATACGCATGAAGGAAATGATATATTTCCATCTGATCATTGGCATCCTTATGAAATAAAAAGTAAATACCTTCTTAATACTTTAAATGGTGAAGTATTAAATATAACGGTTAACAAAATAGATGATAATACCTGGTATGTAGACGGAAAAGTTAAATATTATATAAATTATGATAATGAAGGCAGATGGACCGGTTTAAAATTTGATGCTGATGAGGATGATATAATAGAATATAAATGTACCACTTGTGATTAATTTATATTCCTTATTGCATTAAAACAAAATAGCTTTTTATTCTCTTACTATTTTTACCAAAATCACTTCTACCAATTCTAGAAGCTGACCTTACATTAATTATAATGTCATTAGTAATTAATTTTTCAATTTTAATAATCATATCATCGGTAAAACCATACCAAAAACTTTTTTCTAATGCCTCAATTGTTCCTTCTTCAAAATTTTCGTATGTAATTTCGAGACCCATATTTTTTAATATATTAAGTGATTTATTAAAAACTTCTTCTTTTGATACGTCACTTAATATTAAAGGAGAAAGTTCATAATTAGGCAATTTAAAGCCACCAAATTTTTGAATTAAATTATGTTCATCTTTTGGTAGATTATGATCAGTATATACTTTAAATTCTAATAAATCGTGATAATCTGTACTAATATCATTAATCACAGGATTACTTCTTAAATCTATAATTTGAAAATAGAAAAAAGAAATAATTGTAATATTAATAGCAAACATAAAAATACTACCTACAATATTTAAAAACTTTTTATATAAATGTAATGAATAACCTATGGAAATTAAAGATATAGCTGATGCTATAATAGAAGAATAAACTGCATACTTAGTTAGAAACAATAAAGAATAGCCTGCACTAAAAAAACCGTATCTATAACCAAAAACAGCAAGTAATAATAATATAAAAGTAAAACATGTTGTTACAGACATAGAAATAAAAATGTAATTATTTCCTTCTTTATCTCTGCTTAATTTTAAACCAACCATTTATTATATCCTCACACTTTAAGATTAATGTTATTTAATAAAATAACAATGAAAAATAATTTTATCTTTATCATATATATTGTAATAATATTCCTTATGTATAAATTTTTTTTAAGTAATAATAGTAAAGGTATACTATGGATGTTTGGATTCATAATAAACATTACTATAATGGCTTTATGCATAAGAGAATTAAGCTATAAATATAATTCTTTTGAAATACAAAACTTTAGAAATTTTTTTAGTATTATAATTTTATTAATTTTATTTATTCTAAATAAAAATGTAAAAATAAATACTTACCAATTAAGAAATAATTTTATTAGAAACATATTTCACTTTATAGGACAATCCTGCTGGACATGGGGATTAACTGTTCTACCTTTAGCAATTGTATTTTCATTAGAATTTACAATGCCAATATGGGCATCAATTATTGCCTTACTATTTTTAAAAGAAAGAATAACTTTAAATAAAATATTATTTTTAATAATTGGTTTAATTGGAACATATACAATATTATTACCAGGTACAAATAATATTAATTTCTATAACTTGATAGTATTATTTTCTGCCATTGCATATGCTATAGCTCATAATTTTACTAAAAAACTTACCGAAACAGATAGTATTTTATCTATACTTTTTTTTATGTCAGTTATTCAATTACCCTTTTCATTTATAGGCTCAATATTAGTTGGTAATATAAATTATTATATATTGAATGAATTTCCATTAATTATATTTCTAACTATTACATCTTTGCTTGCACACTTATCTCTATCAATCGCTTTGAAAAATTCGGATGCAACAGTTATCTTACCAGTAGATTATATAAGACTGCCTTTAATAGCAGTAATAGGATGGTACTATTATAATGAAATAATGACCTACAATATTATAATAGGTAGTAGCCTAATTATATTTGGGACAATATTTTTTGTGAAAAATGATTTTATAAAAAAATAATTTCAGGATTACATAACATAACCCTGAAATTATAATAGAATAAATTATTAATTAACTAACAATTTTTAAATTATCTGCAGAAGCTTTACCATT
>Ga0209631_10004501_pt1 | contig 15412 bp, 26 predicted proteins | sample COG_08_FD_184752 | JGI IMG/M metagenome (GOLD analysis project Ga0209631, IMG submission 184752) | Pelagic Microbial community sample from North Sea - COGITO 998_met_08 (SPAdes) (version 2) | ecosystem: Environmental > Aquatic > Marine > Neritic zone/Coastal water | place: Helgoland, sampling...
CTATCCTAAAGTATCTGGTGCAATACTTAAAGGTGATGATGTCACAATAGAATATACAAAGATAAACCTTAATGGTGGAGATAACAAAGCTAAAGACCACATGATACTAGCTGATAGCGTATATGAAAAACTTCAAGAGATAAATGGAAATGTAATTAAAACAAATGCAATGCTGAAGGGTAGAATAATTACATAATGTTTGAAAGATTTAAAAGAAAAAGAAATCAAGATGGTACATTCAAGAAGGATGTATGGTGGACACCTTGGTCCGATTCGTGGGAGTATAAGATGAGTGGAGACTTAAAAGATATGCTTGAAAGAACTGTATGGACTTTCATTGAAGCATTCCTTGGAGCTTTAGTTGTTGCGCCCTTGATATCTGTTGATGCAAATACATTAGAGTTAGCTGCATTAGCTGGTGGTGGAGCTGCACTTGCAGTCATCAAGACATACGCAAAGAAAAAAATAAGCTAAGAATCTCACTGTTTTTTTGTGTATAATAAACACAACAGGGAGGTTAATATAGTAAATATTCCAGAAGAATGGGGTAATAACTTTTATAAGTCTGGCTGGAAACCAGGTTATGATATCAGTGAAACAACAGGACATGGTGAGCTTACTCATGTAGGTACTGACCCAAACTTCAGAGAAAAGTTTGATGAGATACTACGTGATTGGGGATTCGACCCAGAAAAATATGAGATAGATGGTTCAGTTCGTGCATCATCTTGGAACACACAGTTAAAAGGAGGTACAGTTGAGACCTTCTTTGCATTTAAAGGTGTAGTTAAAAAGAAAAATCCAGGTCAAGATAAATACTTTAAGGAGTTATTTAAACAAGCAAAGAAAAGACCACCGCTTAAACCTAAAACATTCGGAGGTGATACAGCATTCTGTTTCTTTATGAGTGACTGGCAGCTGGGCAAGAAGGACTATGGAGTTGAGAACACAATCAAAAGATATGACATAGCACTGCAAGATGCAGTGAATAGAATCAAAGAGCTGCGTAAATCTGGTGTAAAGATAGATGAGATTTACATGATAGGATTAGGTGACCTCACCGAAAACTGTACTCCTTACTTCTATGAATCTCAACCACATAATGTAGAATTAAATCTTATTGAACAATACGCACTAGCAAGAAGCATGATGATGAAAACTGTTGAGACATTCTTACCGCATGCTGATAGATTAATTTTGGCAGGCGCTCCAGGTAACCATGGTGAAGCTTCCAGGACCAGCAAGGGTCAAGTTGCTACCAGTAGATTAGATAACACTGACACTATGCACCTTGAGATTTGTCGTGAGATAATGGCAGCTAATCCAGATAGGTATAAGAAGGTAGAAGTAATAATACCTAAAGGATTCCACCAAGTTATGACCATTAAAAATATACCTTGTGCTTGGACTCATGGACACATGTCTGGTGGCGGAGGGAACGCAGAAGCTAAGATAGAGAACTGGTGGAAAGGACAGATGTATGGATTCTTACCAGCTAAGGATGCACAGATACTTATTACTGCACATTACCATCACTTCAGAGCGAAGCAGCAGGGTGATAGGACTTGGTTCCAGGCACCTAGCTTAGATAAAAGCTTAGACTTCACAGCACGCAGCGGTCTCTGGTCCCATCCAGGTGTACTAACATTCACTATAAATAAAAAGGGCTGGGATAATTTAAAGATTGTATAAAGAAAACCTACACCAGGGCAATAGTGTAGGTCTCTTCTACTTAGCTACGAAAGGAAGCTAAGTTAAATGTCTCCTCTGTTGCAGTCATAACATGTCTCTGTGTCACCATCTATAGGTTTTATATCTTTACATAGTTTGCAATAGAGTTCAGCAATGTTACCCATCGGACAAATCAAAGTCCTCTTCGGGGTCGTTATGTTTATTAATCATAACTTTAGATACCATATCAAAAAACTCTGATGAGTTTATATCTATGGCTGGTCCATCGAATGGATTGTCTCTCTTTGGTTTAGACATTCTCCTCCTCGTAATTACCAATAGGTTCTTGAAACTTAGGGTCACCATACGCATTGATTAAACCTATCAAGTATCCGCATACTTCATGGCTTACCTCTTGCTCAATAGTATCTGAATTAGTAACCATCAGCATAAGATTTCTAGCAATAGCATGGACCCTGGGATTGTTAACCTCCCACATAGGAGATTCTTTTATAGCATCTTCTATTAACATGTCCAATACCATGACTACTCCTCCTCTTGTACTGGTTTAACTTTACCTAATGTAATCTCAACAGCAGCCATAATACCTAGCAGCTGTAATGATTGGTCCTTCTGAATTATTGAATGCTCTTTAAATACTGGAGAACCTTCTTTGGTTTTCCTTGATAGTATCTCTTGTAGCAATTCTAAATCAGTCGCATCTTTTAATTGTGGCATATCTTCCTTTCCTTACTTGGACTCTGTGTACGTAAAAAGGTTACTCGGTGGTTCATACATATACATAGCAACTTGTCCACTGTGTTCGTGGTGCCACCATTCGTGGTCATTACATGGGCGACTATGTATTGTGTGTCCCATCCTTCTTAAGTCCCTTACTCTTTGTGAGTACGTAGGTATAAACATCCTCTGAAATGAGATAGCACATACCCAATCTCCGCCTACTCTACGTGTTGCTCTCAGCTCTTCTAATATCTTGCCAGCTTGCGAGTCTTTGGATGGCTCCTTGACTCGCTTCTGACTTAGTGCTGCTGGACTAGACATTCTTTAGTTTGTCTATCCAAGTCGAAGCATCTCCTTGTGTGCCTGTCCCGCTATTAAGGAACTGCTTTGCCTCTGCAGCTAGGTCATCTTTACCTTTATCAATAGCTTGATTGATTAAGGTCTCGATGAAATTTACTTGCCCATCACTAATTGGATTCTGTTTCCATGGTCCATCTGGTATCTCTCCCATATCATCTTCTCCTACTACTACCACATCATCTGTGTTAGATTTTTCTATCTCTTGTACATCATCAAGATTTTCAATGATGCGGTTTACAACATCAGAGTTGCCTTCTCTTGCAGCGAACTCTTCCTTATGCTTCTTAATATAATCAGAAGCAACTGTTATAAATTCTTTTTGGTCATCCTCTGTATAGTCTGTCACCTTCTCTGGTGTACCAGTTTTAAGATTCATCCTAGCTACAGTAAAGTCCCATGTTCTTGTTGCAAAGTTCTTGTCTTTACCACACATGTCAAGGATGATGGCACCCATCTCATTCTTAGAAGGGGATGTCATTGTCTGTTGTGGTGTATCTTTTTTTTTAGGTGCAGCTGCTGGCTTAGGTACAACTGAATCATCTCCTGTTGCCTTCTCCATCTCTTGTCTGCTTGGTCTTTTAGCTGACCCTTGGAACTTCCAGTTAGCTAATGCTCTACCTATTGCAGATGTCTCACAGTTTTCTACCCAGCTATTTTTGTTAGCACCATTCTGTCCCTTGTACTCCTGGGCTAGTCCAGTGCTTACTGGATTGATGTCCTCTTTATGTTCATACACATACGCATGAACTATTATCATGGTGCCATCATCTGATATTTTTACTGGTTCGGTCCAGACTCTACCTTCGGGGTGTGCTTTATAAAAAGCATCTAGTCTATCTTCTACTTCTAAGTAGTCGTTACTATTGTACGCCATTCTTTATTCCTCTCTCTTTCGCTATTGTATAGACATGCTTCCTGGATATACCAGCACTTCTAGCAATCATTGAAGCTGTCATCTTGGTTTCATTTCTTTTATTAAAGAGATAAGTTATCATTGTATTTCTAATGCCTGTATCTTCCTTCATCTTGGTAGATAATTCCATTAGTTCTTTTAACATTAACTCTTCATAACTTGGTTGACTCATAGTTCAAACACATCTATGAAACATTTAGTACATAGTTTTGTCTTGGCTACTCTAGGTACCTTGACACCGCATTCACTACAAACACTTCGGTTCTTCTTACCCATCTTGCCTTGTTTGATTTGGTCTTGAATAAATTCTTTGACTGAATTATCGATAGTGATATCTCCACTACCCATTTCAGCAATCAATTTATTTAGACTGTCATCATCCCATATAGGGTCACTCATAGCATTCCTTCCTTTAATATTTAGACTCTTATAATTTTATTTAGTTACACATTGACTGGCTGTTTTACTTGTGGCTTCATAAACATATTGCACAAAGTATTTAAACAAACATGCCTGGCATTTATTATCTGTGTATGTCTGCCGCAGCTATAACATATACTTGACAACGTAACCTCCTTATACATTTTCTAGTGTATATTATACACAAGTTAATTTAATAAGTCTTGTTGTTTTCTAGCATGTCTTAACTCACGCCAGTTACCATAGATTGTGTACAATCCTACAAACAAATAGGTAATGTACACAATGAACATAGTTAGTATGATAAATCCTTCTACACTTTTCAAAACAATATCCTTTCTATCTACAAGTACAAAATTGTCTTGATGAATTTCTAATACTATCTATATCTATAATTGGTAAAGGGTAATTAACTTTTCTATATAATGCTTCTTGTTCTTTAGTAAATTGAATCCCATTATAGAAGAGATGTCTTTCTTCTTTACCTTCATATCTTGCACTGATAATTTCATCACTGCCATTATAGAAATGTTCTATAACATCTTTTAATTTCATTTAATGTCCCCATCCTGCCGCGGTCTCATTGTCTGGAACTCCATCCCATAACACAGCGTATCTATATCCATTTATTTTTATGTATCCATCTTGTGGTATCTTGGTCATCTCTTCACCAGATGATAAGAAATGTAATGGGTTTGGTGTTACCTTATTTGTACTATACTCTCCATACTCTACATTTTTTCCTATCTGTTTTATCTTGATAGATGCTTTTAGTTTTTTAGTTACGACATAATAATCAATGTTGGTCTGGTCATAACCCCAGCTATCAACAAAAATGTCACCCTCTTTGATTGATGCAAAGAACTCTTTCTTCTTCTTGATTCTTCTAGCTGCTCTCTCTATCTTTAGTTCTTGTGCTTGCTTGCATTTACCAAAGTAATCTTGGATATATTTTCTGCGCTCTCTCTCACCTCTGAATCTGTAGCTCCAGTCTGGTGTTGCTTTCTTACCACTGAATGCAGTTGCAATCATCTTCTGTTTGTGAACAAACACAATTGCTTCTTCATCAGTTAAGTTTGTATAGTGTTGTTCTGCTTTCTCATAATCTTTATGAGTTGATAAGAACTCTTTGTAACTTTGTTCGATTAAGTTATTCATTTAATTTCCTTCCTTCATATTGTTTAGACTTAATAATATTAATTATGGTTACTTGTTTTCTCAACAACTACTACCTTACGCTCTGTTCTCATGCCATTACTATATGCTTGCATGTGTATTTGTGCTTCATCGTAGGTGTAACCACTTTGTAAGCACTGCCATAGTTGTTGTATGATTTGTTCATTGGTCATTATTCCTCCTCTTGTTTTGCAGCTGCTCTCTCTTCTGCTCTTGCTTGAACCTTTAGCCATGCAAGGTCCCAGTTTTTTAATCTATCCTTGGTAATACCAGCTACAATTTCCTCTGCTATTTCTTGCATGGTCTCATCATCAGCTAGTATCTTTACTTCGTATGTCTTTAATACTTCGTAAGCTAACCTTGTCCAGACCTCTCGGTCTCTTACAATAGGGAGCTTTGGTTGACTCCCTATTGGCATCGTTACTTTAACTGACACTTACTTCACCCTTCTTGTTGATGAAGAACTTACCGAAGAAATTTCTTGCAGTGTATGGACTTGGTCCAACAAAAGTTATGTCTCCATGTTCTTCTAATACTTCTTTAGTTAACACACCCTCGAACTGTTCGCTCAACAAACTAACTTGTTCTATTGCAATCATGTTTAACTTACCAGCAGCAACTAACTCTTTTAATTGCTTCTTGCTCTTAGGTCTTGAATCCATTCCATCAAGAATAAATATCCCTTGCGCACTCATTGTTTACCTTCCTTTTTTATCATCACTACTTAGACTCGACCAACTCATCATTGGTTACATCTTTTTTTACACCTTTTTCGTTATACAAAAAGTGATAATCTTTTTCTTTATCAGTAACAAACAACCCATCAATCTCTGCAAGCAAAGATAAATCATGTACTATTTTTCTAAGGTCTTTCATATCTGTTATTTTTAATTCTTGACCACCAACAACACCTTTTACATTGACATATACTGTTGGTGAACTTTCATATTTATCTGTATTGTAATGATTTATTCCAGAATAAAAACTAACATTAACTCTTTGGTCCCATGCTGATTTTTTCTTATAAACAAATTGGTCATAATATTTTCTCATTTTTAAATTATGTTTCATTACTCAAGCTCCTCTTTATATTTCATAGTGTCTGCACCTGCACCAGTTATCTGATACACATCTCGTTTAACTTCATTGCCGAATATATCTACCCAAACAATTTCTTTTTCTTCCATTTCTTTTCCTTCCTTCACGTAACTTAGACTATTTATATTTGAAATAGGTTACAATCTTTCTGCTTTATCTTGCATTTTCTTTAGCTCGACCCAGTGCTTCTCGAATGTTGGTTGATAATAATTCTCCATGTAATCAGCCCAGCTCTCATACCCTGGGAATCTCTTAGCAAATTCTTTTGGCTTCATTGCCCATTGCTCCTTGGCTAAATCAAAAGGCATGTGAACCATCTCTTTCATAGTCTCTTTGTTTAATTCTTTGCGAGTATATTCTTTGTAAACATAATCACCCTCTGTTACAACGAATGTTTTCTCTACGTACTCATCGAAGGGCATGCCATCAACAACACCATCAACAGAACCATCAATGTATTTTGCGCTGATGCAGTCATCGTAAACAGTATTTGTTTTCTTGTTTAATAAGAAGGCATGTCCTCCAAAGTGATTAGCACCCTTGAATATATCTCGCAGTGCATGGACCACAACCCAGTCATCATTTACTATAAACTTTTTGGTGTTGATTGCATTCCATGCTGCTGGATAACAGTTACCTGCTCCCATTACTTAATCTCCTTACAAGCTACAAAGAATTTTCTTGAGTCAAATCTAGAATTATCATCTTCAAATATTGAAGCTAATCCTATAATAATTTGTGCTTTGGTTTCGTTTTGATTTATTACTTTAGCTATTGCTTCGTAATCTTTTTTAGACATTGCCATTACTTAACCTCCTTCTTGATTGGATTAGTTGGAATAAAATTCTCGAAGCAGTATTTATATATTTCTTTACCGCTTATGAAATCTTTGAGGGTCATTCCCAGCGCTTGATAAACTGTCTTGCCTTCCTCTAAGTAAATCTCGAATGCTGCCTTGCCCTCTACAATCTCTCCGCTTGATAGTCTGACTGTATCAAATCTCCCTGCCCAGTCCTTCTGTATTTCTTGAATTGTTTTCATATCTTTACCTTTCATTGTTTAGACCCTCCCGACTTTGAGAAGGTTACATATTCTTTTTGATTTTATTCTTCTGTATCCTTGTACTGTTTGCATCTCTATGATTCCTGTTATGTGCAGAATCCTGCATATTGCTACTGATATCTTCATTGACTCATAAGCGTTAATTACTTCTTGAAGATACATAGACCTATTGCTTTTAATATTCCTAATGAATACATTCAGCAAGCAGTTAAGAAGCTCTACTTCTACATAGATAACCTTTATAGTTAGTCCAGCTTCTCTAGCTTTTTCTATTCTCTTCAGTACTTTTATTGGTGACTTGCCACGATTATCAAAGATAACATTATCACAACTAAAATTATCTTTGAACGATTCAGTATTATTGAAATAAGATTCCAGCATGTTTGCTGCCATCTCGCTGGCTGCTGGGTGCAGCTCCGCGTTGACATCTTTTGTTAGTGGTTGGTCCTTGTTTAGTTTTGCTTTGATTTCATCTGGGTCAATAACGAAGGCGTTAGTCCTTGCTGCTTCCTTAGCAACATGGGCAGACTTACCGCTCCCGCTTGCTCCAATCATGAATGTAATTGTGTTTGTTTGTTTCATACTGCTTAGACTCTATGGAGTTACAAAAGGTTACAAGTATTTTAAATATTTTTTATTCAGTGTTAGCTAACAATCCTTAGCAATCCAGCCCATGCCATATTCATTTAAAAAAATAACTAGGGTACTTTTAGACATACTATCTTATAACCAGTGAAACAGGGCTTTTATCTGTAAACCCTAGGAAACATAAGGGCTACAATGCAACATAATATAGATTATAGGACAAGCAATGGGAATGCTAATTTGAGGGGGTGGTATTCGTATTCGTAACACTAGAGTTATTTAATGCCAATTAATTACTATATATAGTGCTACTAGATGTAGTGGTACTATATGTTGTGTATGTTGATTGTTTTTGTAGATAAGGTACACACATTAGGTGAGTTATCACAATAAACAAAGTTATCGTTAATACGCTTTAATGTACGCTTACACTCTTTGCATTTCATTATGTTATTTATTCTACTGGGGGGTCTTTAGGATGTAGCGGGCTATTGTTTTTATATAATCTTTTATAAGCTAGGATGTTTCCTTAGACCTTGGGTATCTCACTTGTCTTTCTAGTTGGTCTTACTGGCTGTAAGGTGAGACTTTCGTACTCCCGATGTCCACTTTACCTGTATCTAATTACTTGGTCCTTGCTGTTTGTGTGTGATAACTTTATCATAGAGGAATCTTAATTACAACTTCTTGATAATATAAAAAACTTTTCCCCTACTAGTAACAGTATGAAAGAAAAACAATGTGTTATTTGTGAGCAAGTAATAACTAATCATTTTAAAGCTGTTTGTTTAGATTGTGCAAATAACTTTAAAGACAGATACCTTAAATAAAAAATTTTTTTACTAACTCAACAAGAGTACTATCTTGTTTATACCTGGAAAATCCAGGTGGTGTACTGAACAAGCCCTGTAGAAATACAGGGTTTTGTTATTGTAGGGGTTCTTGCTTAGTGGTGTCGGGGTTCCTACCCTTGATTCTTGGATAGACTTTAGGTTTATGTTTATGACAGTATTTATATTTATTGTATTGAGATAGTATGGTAGTACAAGCAGAATGTACACAGATTCGATTCTTTTGAAACTGCATATTCTTTTTTGAGTTAGGGTACTTGTTACCTTGTATAAAGTCTGCCATAGTATAAGTATAGAGGAGTAAACAATGCCTAAGAGTACAAAAAAATATACCAAGATGAAACCTGGTAAAAAAAAGAAAAGAAGATAACGTGGCTGAATTTCGTGGCATGAAGGTGAAGTTAAATTCACCTAGTGCTATTCGTAAAGGGGAACCTGGCTATGGGCGTAAGAAGTCCAAAGTCTTTGTTATGAAAAATGGCAAAGTTAAAAAGATTATGTTTGGTGACCCTAACATGGCTATAAGAAAAAATAACCCTGGAGCTAGAGCTTCGTTTCGTGCTAGACACAAATGCAGCACAGCTAAAGATAAAACAACAGCAAGATATTGGTCTTGCAAAGCTTGGTAAGGAGAAGTTATGGCAGCTAAAAAAGGTTTGTATCATAATATAAATAAAAGAAAAAAAGCTGGGACCAGTAGGTCAAAAAAGAAATCTACTATTAGTCCTAAAGCTTATGCAAATATGAAAGCTGGATTTCCTAAAAAGAAAAAAAAGAAGTAATGGCTAATCTTAAAACAGTTGCATGTCCGCACTGTGGAGATAAATTTAAACAACAACATGGCAGACAAAAGTACTGCAAGCTGCAATGTACTAAAGCTGCTAACGCCAGGGCAAGAAATAAAAAGAAAAAAGAAACCACAAAGTTAGCTACAACCCCAAACAGTAGAGCTAGTCGTGGAGAACACTATTTATATTTTGTAGAAAATTATGCTGATGAAATACTAGAAGGCATGCTGACACAAAAGTTTGTTGCAGAAGATATGGGTATTGACCAAAGCGTTGTAGCAAGAATGTTATTAGCGTTTAAAGAAGATAAAGCTGTATTAGAAGCAAGAGAAGGATGGAATATACCAGAGGAAGCAACAGCTTCTTTAGAATCATTTGAAAAATTTAGAGATAGATACTTCTTAACAGAGACTGGACAACCTTACGAAACCGCTAAGTTCCATAAGAACTGGATTAAAAATATTTTAAAAGCTATAGATAAAGGTGAGCAGCTGATGATATTGTCACCTCCTCGACATGGTAAGACTGACTTGTTGACACATTTTGCTGTGTGGCAGATATGTAAAAACCCTAACATAAGAATTATGTGGGTAGGTGGTAATGAAGATATATCTAAAAATGCTGTAGGTTCTGTATTGGACCACTTAGAAAATAACGAACAATTAATAGAAGATTTTTGTGGACCAGGAGAAACGTTTAAACCTAAGAGTAGAACTGGTAAGACCTGGAGTTCTGGACAGTTTACAGTTAAAACCAGGACAGTTACTGGTATTAAATCACCGACTATGGTTGCTGTAGGTAAAGGTGGAAAGATTCTTTCACGTGACTGTGACTTGATTATTGCTGATGACATTGAGGACCACTCTACAACAATACAACCTAGTTCAAGAGAACAGACTAAACGATGGTGGACAACAACACTATCTTCACGTAAAGAGGAACACACAGCAATTCTTGTAATTGGTTCTAGGCAACACCCAGATGATTTATATAATTCATTAATTGATAACGATGAATGGAAAAAAATAATTGAATCCGCACATAGTTTAGAAATACCTATTGATTCTGGTCCAGACAAAGACCACAAGAAACACATGTTATGGGCAAGTAAAAGAAGTTATAAGTGGTTAATGGCACAGAGAAGGAATGCAGAAACGACTGGTGGGTTAGCTATATTTGAAATGGTATATCTTAACCGACCATTCTCCGAAGGGCTGCAGATGTTTAAAGTAGATTCACTTGATGCTTCAAGAGATGAGTCAAGAAGTATTGGGCATGTACCCGCTGGATGTAGATTGATAGCGGGACTTGACCCAGCTGCAACTGGATACCAGGCAGCATTCTTATGGGCATTTAATGTTGAAGAAGGCAAACTGTACATGGTAGATATAGAAAATACTAAAGGTGGCGGAATACCCCAGGCATTTAAAACAATTAAAGAGTGGTACAAAAAGTATCACTGTTCACATTGGATTATTGAAGAGAATGGTTTTCAACGTGCCATACGACAAGATAGAGAATTAAAAGAGTGGACTGCAGCTAAAGGTATTCACTTAGAAGGACACCAGACACAAAAAAATAAATTTGACCCATACTTTGGTGTTGGTTCTATGAGTGAACTTTTTGACAAGGGTAAAGTAAATTTACCTTATGGTAGTGCAGATTCACAAAATAAGAGTAATATATATCGTAGGCAGCTTTTGTATTTTTCAAATGCTGCTAGCAAGGCAAGTAGTAAAGGATATAAGTCGGATATAGTTATGGCAAGTTGGTTTCCAATCAAAATTGTAAGAAGATTACAAAAAGAATTTGTTGCTGACATGGCGCATGAATATACACCGAGTTATGGGAATGTTGATATTAGTAATATGAACACAGCACCATGGTAAAAAAATGAATGAATCAGCTTTATACGATAAGATAACACAGTTACATTATGATAACCAAGATGGTTATGCAATGCGTGGTCGTATTCGTTCTATTATGAATGGTGGACCCAATGGAATACTTGCACTACTAGGTGACCAGCTAAAAGGTTTTGAAGATTGGCAAGTACCAATGCCTAACCTTATGAGTTCTGGTTTAGAGCATTTAGCACAGAAGATAGGAAGAATACCTAACTTAAAAATAGATGTACCTAACAATAAAGATTCAGAACGTGCAAGAAACAAAGCTGAAAAGATAGGCAGAATTATTACTGCGTACGATGATGTACAAAGATTAGATTTGCAAATGCCACAAGTTGGTCGATGGTTACCAGGTTATGGCTACGCTGTATGGGTAATCAAAGAAAAGAAAGATGCTAATGGAACCCCTTATCCAGTAGCTGAATTACGAGACCCATACAACTGTTTTCCAGGTTACTTTGGTGCAGACCAACAACCTAAAGACATGTCTATTGTAAGAAGAGTACCTAAAGATTCTTTAGCTAGAGTTTATCCAGCATATAAAGATAAAATTATGAAGGATGTTCCTAACCAAATTAATATAGGTAGTGCTTATGCTTCTCCTTATACAGATTCATACAATGGTTCTTGGGCAAACTCCAATGGACAAGGTGACTTAGTTGCTGAATATTATAATGAAGAAGGTACCTACGTATTCCACATGTCATCTAGTACAGTATTAGATTTTATACCAAACCCACTAGGAAGCGGTCCTGCTTTCGTTGTAGCAAAGAAATTTTCTTTTGACCAACTACAAGGACAGTACGACCAGATTATAGGTTTAATGGCATCTATGGCAAAGATTAATGTTATGAGCATTATCGCTATGGAAGATGCAGTATTTACAGAGACAAACATAACTGGAGAATTAGAATCTGGACAATACAAAAAAGGTAGATTCGCAGTCAACTACTTCTCTCCAGGAAGTCAGATTTCAAAACCAGCATCTAATATGCCTTATCAATTATTTCAACAGATAGACAGAATAGAACGACAACTTCGTGTTGGTGCTTCTTATCCTGCTACTGATGACTCACAATCTCCAGTTAGCTTTGCTACTGGTAGAGGACTTGAAGAGTTAGGTGCATCTATGTCTCTAATGATTAGAGAGTATCACACCATTATGGCTGATGCTATAGAACAGATAGATGCTAAAAGACTTGAATGGGATGAAGTAATGTATGGTGGTATGACTAAAGAACTTTCTGGTTATAGAGATAATAAATTCTTTTCAGAAACATACGAACCAGTTAAAGACATACAAAAATCTTACAAGACACGAAGAGTGTATGGAGCAATGGCTGGATATGATGAACCACAGAAGATAGTTACAGGGCTGCAACTACTTAGTTCTGGAGTTATTGATACACAAACATTACAAGAGAACCTAGATGGTTTAGATAACCTTGTAAGAGTTAATGAGAGAATAACAAAAGAAAAGATGGATAAAGTTTTAGAAGATACGCTTATGGCACAAGCAAGTCAAGGTGACCAGAAAGCTATCATGGCTGTAGTGCAAATAAGAAAAAACCCAGAGAATATGCAAAACATATTAGATAAATTTTTTACAGCTGAAGAACCAGAGATTCCGCAGGAAGAGACAGCAATGATTGAGGGTATGGGTCCAGCCACCACTGGTCCCGCACCTTCTATACAACAAGCTTTAGGAATGATGGGCAATGCTTGATTTATTTGAAGAGATTGTTTGTACCCATCTAGCAGAAGTTGATGAAGAATGTGATGACATAATCCTAGAAGATTATATTAAAAGACAACACATCTTGCGTACTATCGCACAACAACACATGCCTAGACAATTTTTTGTAATATCAGAACCAATTTTTTTAGAAGAGTATGAGGAGGATGAAGATGGCGACAAGGATTACTAAAAGAAACGCAGCAATACCTCCAGCATCTCAAAATGTAATTGACCAATCCAGAATGACTTATGGAGAAAAAGGTCCATTAAAAGAATTAAATAATGAAGTTAAGAATTTAAACTTAGGTCAAGAGACACCTACAGCTGCGCCAACGCCAGGACAAAACTTAGGTGGAGCTTTACAAAGTAGTGTGTTTGCACCTACTGACCAACCACTACGACCAGTAGAAGATGGACTGGACTTTGGTCCAGGAGTAGGTTCACAAGGACCAACAGAATCTACAGAAGAATTAATACAGAAATTTTTTGACCTAACAGGTGACCCTTTACTAGCTAATTTATTAAAAGGGTAACATGGCATACAGTACCTTTGATGCAGCTTCTTTTGCAGATGATTCTGCTACAGAAAGAGCGATACAGAAATCTGTTGCACCAACACAAGCTACACAAGCTATGGCTAACCAAGCTTCAGCTATTGTTAAAAAATATCCAACAATAAGTAAAGGTTCTTTAGTAGGTGCAGTCAAGTTAGGTATTAGTGATAATGACCCTAGATTGCAGCAAATAGTTTTAAAAGAATCTTTAGCTAAAGAACAGAATGGTTTTTCTAAATTACGTGAAGCTATCAGTGTTAAAGAAAAAGCAAAAGGTGCATCACGTGGTTTATTCCTAGGATTCCAAAACTTATGGGAAGCAGGAGCTGCTAGAGGAGTTAGGTATTTAGAAGGCAGACAACAAGGTATGACTCACGATGAAGCTAAAGGTAAATCTAAATCTTCATTACTAGATATGAAAGCACAAGCTGAAGCAGCTGGTAAAGAAGTTGACCTAGGTACAGGATGGTTCTTAGGTAGTACTGACCCAACACAAACAGATGAATATAAAAACATGTTAGCAGCTGGTGTTGACCCATTAGTAGCTAGAGAGTTTGTACTAGATAATGTTTTAGGTGTACAGATTTATGAACAACAAAGAAAAAAAGCAGAAGAAGCAATACAGTTTACTGGAGAACGAGCAGAGAGATTTGAAGAAGCTGGACTTAAACCAACAGTAACTATTGGTCGTTGGTTATTTAAACCAGTAGATGAAATTATAGAACCAGGAACAGCTGCGTACAATAACATAACTGGTGCTTTAGATATACTTGCACAAATCTTTTTAGACCCAATAGGTGCTGCAACATTAGGAGTAGGAAAACTTAGAGCTGGAGCAAAAACATTTACTGAATTAGAAAACTTAAGTAACGTAGGTAAGTTATTTGAAAACACTGGATTACTCCAGGGAACACGTAAAACTATATTTGGACCAACATCACAAGAATTTCTTGCAGGTAAGAATGGTGTAAAGTTTAAACAATTTTTATGGGAAAACAATACATCAGATATTATTGCAACATCCAAAAATAATATTGATGACTATGATTTTTATGTTGCTTTAGATAAATTTAAAGCAAAGAATAAAGGTAAATCATTCGATGAGATAGATGATGCGCTTACTAAAGAATTAGTTAATGAGAATTTATTAGTAAAAGCAACATTAAATAATGTTCCTACAGTTAAACGTGCTGGTAACAACATGACAAAAATGCTGGAAAGAACTTATGGAACAAAACTTGTTACAGAAAATAAAAATGATAGTTTAGTTTCACTAAATAGATTTATACGTTTAGCTACATCAAGTATGGATAAAGATAAAGCTGCTAAAACTGCAGATAAGTTTATGAAAGATTCTATGAAAGCACTTAATGCTGCAGATGCACCTTCACAAACAGCAATAGTTGTTACTAACTTTATAGAGAGAAATTTTAAACCAGCTGTTATACGTGGACTAGCAGGAGTAGATAAAGATACTTCTGTTAAAAAAGCTGCAACAAAGTTAACTGAATGGCAAACTAAATTAGTTGATGAAGGATTAAGTGTCCA
>Ga0209631_10004505_pt1 | contig 15405 bp, 13 predicted proteins | sample COG_08_FD_184752 | JGI IMG/M metagenome (GOLD analysis project Ga0209631, IMG submission 184752) | Pelagic Microbial community sample from North Sea - COGITO 998_met_08 (SPAdes) (version 2) | ecosystem: Environmental > Aquatic > Marine > Neritic zone/Coastal water | place: Helgoland, sampling...
AGGGCCATTTATGTTTAAATCATGGAAACCTGAAATTAAGTTAGTGATGGTAAAGAACAAAAATTATTTTGAACGAGATGAGGATGGGGTTCGGTTACCTTATTTAGATGCTGTTTCTGTAAGTTTTATGAAAGCAAAAAGTCAAGAATATTTAAGATTTAAAATGGGAAAACTGGATATGATTTCTGGGTTAAGTGAAGACGATAAGGATGAGCTTATTACTAACACAGGTGAGTTGAGGTCAGAAATGCAAGATGATTTTCACCTTCAAAAATTACCATGGTTAAATACTGAGTATTTGGGGATATTGATGGATGTTAGAATGGAAAGTGTTAAAAATAGTCCTTTAAAAGATAAATTAGTTAGACAAGCAATAGGGTATGGGATTGATAGGAAGGAGATAATAAAATATCAGAAAAACAGTATAGGTAAGCCAGCATCAAAGGGTTTTGTGCCAGTAGGTATGCCAGGTTTTGATCGTTATAAAATTGAAGGGTTTAATTTCGATTTTGAAAGAGCGCAACAGTTATTAATTGAAGCAGGTTATCCGAATGGTGAAGGCGCACCTGAAATTACTTTAGTCGCAACTGTGGAATTTCAAAGTCTCTGTCAATACTTGCAAAAAGCAATTGGGAATTTAGGGTTAAAAGTAAATGTTGATATACATACTACTTCTTCTATGACTCAGCGAATAGCATTGTTCGATGTTAATTTTTACCGAAAGTCTTGGGTTGCTGATTATCCAGATGCAATTAATTATTTTCAGTTATTTTATAGTAATAATTTTTATCCAGAGAATGGTTCTAATTATACGCATTTTGATTCTCCGGAATATGATTTGCTGTATGAAGCAGCGTTATATGAAGGTAATGATAAAACGCGCTATAAGCTTTATAAGGAAATGCAGTTATTAATTCAAGAAGAGGTTCCAGTTATACCTCTTTTTTATGCTGAAACATTTAGGTGTGTAAATAATAAGGTAGATGGATTGGAGGGGAATTCATTAAATATGCTTAGCTTAAAAAGAGTAAAAGTAGAGAAGAAGTAAATTAATTATTACTGATTCGTAAGTCTATATCGATTTTTCCTTAAAAAGAAACTTTGAACTTTTGTTTAAAGCAAAAAAAACTCCTTTATAAAATAAAGGAGTTTTAAGTTGGTTATTGAAGACTTAGTTTCTTTTCTAAATCATCCAAGTATCTTCTAAATGTTTTGTCAGTATCTGCTAAGTTGTTTACTGTTCGGCAAGCATGTAATACGGTGGCATGATCTTTTCCTCCACAGTGCATTCCGATATTTGCTAAAGAGGATTTAGTCATTTTTTTAGAGAAGTACATGGCTATTTGTCTTGCTTGAACAACTTCTCTTTTTCTTGTTTTAGACTTCATTAATTCGATTGGTAAATCGAAATAATCACAAACTACCTTTTGAATGTATTCGATGCTAACTTCACGAGCAGTGTTCTTAACAAATTTATCTATCATTTGTTTGGCTAAGTCTAGCGTAATAGATTTTTTATTTAAAGAAGATTGTGCAATTAAAGAAATTAAAGCTCCTTCTAGCTCTCTAATGTTGGTTGAGATGCTATAAGCTAGGTATTCGATAACTTCTTTCGGAAGTTCGATCCCGTCTTGATACATTTTCTTTTGAAGTATAGCTATTCTCGTTTCTAAGTCAGGAACTTGTAAATCTGCAGATAATCCCCATTTAAAACGAGATAATAATCTTTGTTCCATTCCTTGTAGCTCAACCGGAGCTTTATCAGAAGTAAGAACTAATTGTTTTCCTGTTTGGTGTAGGTGATTGAAGATATGGAAAAATACATCCTGTGTTTTTTCCTTTCCTGCAAAAAATTGAACATCATCAATTAACAATACGTCTATCATTTGATAGAAGTGTATAAAGTCGTTTGTGTTGTTGTTTTTTACTGAATCAATAAATTGATGCGTAAATTTTTCAGATGACACATATAAAACCGTTTTATTTGGAAATCTATTTTTGATAGAGATTCCAATTGCGTGAGACAAATGTGTTTTTCCAAGACCAACACCACCGTATATCAATAGTGGGTTGAATGCGGTTCCTCCTGGTTTTTCTGCTACAGCGTATCCAGCAGATCTGGCAAGTCTGTTACAGTCACCTTCTACAAAGTTTTCAAATGAGTAATTCGGGTTTAAGTTTGAATCAACATTTACTTTGCGAAGACCTGGAATAATGAATGGGTTTCTAATCGGATTAGAACTAATGTCCAATGGCATTGCAACAGGTCTGTTTTTAATAGCTCGTTTATCCGTGGTAGGAATTTTTACAGTATATGGATTAGAGCTGTTCTTGTTATTCTCCATAATGATGCTGTATTCAAGCTTAGCATCAGGTCCAATTTCTTTGCGAATCGTTTTCTTTAACAATTCGATATAATGTTCTTCCAACCACTCATAAAAAAATTGTGATGGAACCTGGATAGTTAATATGTTACTTTTAAGCTTTACAGCTTTAATTGGGACGAACCATGTTTTGAATGCTTGTAAAGGAACATTATCCTTTATTACTTCTAAACAATTGTTCCAAACGTTTTCCAGGTTTTTACTCATTTTATTTAAAAGTGTTAAAGGTTAGTAATTAAATATTATGCAATTTTTTAAAGTTCGAATAGTGGTGCAAACCGTTATTTAAATCGCTGCACAAATATTAACATAAAATAGTTTTAAAAAAAACGAAATTGCTATTGTTTAGTTAAAATGTTTTACAGTGTAAAACAATTAAATCTTGGCATAATTTTTAGAGGGTCTAAAGCTTGCGTTTAAATCATCTATTCGTTTTTTTTCTTGATTAAAATAGAAATCTACTCTACCGAGGCCCAAAGCTGCCCAACCAGCTTGATTTACTAATGTAGGTTTACCGGCTTTATTTAAAAAAGTTACAGCTTTGTCAAGAAATGTATGTGTGTGTCCTCCAATAATTAAGTCAATGTTTTCTGTTCTCTTTGCAAGAATTTTATCGGAGAGAGTTTCAGACTCATATTCATACCCTAAATGAGATAAACAAATTACCGCATTGCACGCATGTTCTTTCTTTAAAAGTTTAGCGTATTTATTCGCCGTTGCAATTGGGTCATTATATATGGTATTTCCATATAATCTAGAATCGACCAATCCGTCTAATTCAATTCCAATTCCAAATATGCCAATTTTAATTCCTTGCTTCTCTATTATATGATAGGGTTTTGTTTTTCCCTTAAGTATAGTTTCGTCAAAATCATAATTAGCGCATAAAAAGGGAAAATTAGCATTATGTAGCACATTGTTGAATCCGTCAATTCCATTGTCGAAATCATGATTGCCCATTGTTCCGGCATCATATTTCATCTGGCTCATTAACTTTAATTCGATTTCTCCTCCGAAAAGATTAAAATAAGGTGTGCCTTGAAAAATGTCTCCGGCATCTAATAATAGAACATTGCTTTCTTCATTTCGAATTTGTTTAATCAAAGTAGCAACTCTAGACATTCCTCCTTGATTAGGGTATTTCTTGTCGTTTGGTCCGAAAGGATCAATTCGACTGTGCATATCATTTGTGTGTAAAATTGTTAATTTGACTAGCTTTTCTTTATTGACTAGGTCGAATATGTCAAATGAGCTAAGGGTGGAAATTCCAGCGACCCCAATTAAAATATTTTTTACAAATTTCCTTCTATTCTGCATGGTAAATTCTTCCGTCAAGTACCGCGTTTACTTCGGTATTTTTATTGTCCAGCTTGATAATGTGTGTTAAGATAGCATCTCTTAATTTGATTCCTGTATTTTCAATAGATATTGGGTCTAAAAAAAAATCCATATGATCACCGCCATTAGAAAGATAGTCTGAAGTTGCTACTCGGTAATTTTTAGATTTGTCAAAAGTGAACGACCCAATTTTTACCTCGGATACTTTGTCGTTAGTAATTATCATTCTTAATCCACTGACAGGCACGCCAGCCTTTCTCGATTTTGTCATAAGCGATTTTGTTTTTATGTAATCAATCAGATCTAGCATGTTTTCTCCTGATAGCTCTACTATTACGATCTCATTTTCAAAAGGCATTAATTCAAATATTTTTCCACGTGTTATTTCTCCTTTTGGTAACGGAGTTCTTAGGCCTCCGTTATTTAAAAGACAGAAATCAACAGGTTTATCACTTATTTCTTTTGCTTTTATATAAGTAAGGTCACAAACAAAATTTCCGAGTAAACCTTCAGGAGCTCCTATTTCCATATCGATGAGTGAGGTGTTGATAACTTCATTCATTTTAGAGGTTAGTTCTATTCTGTAAGGGGATATAATAGTTTCTGAAAAATCATTTGTTGATAATTCGTTATTTATTTGTTTATTTTCTGACTTTGAATCAGTTAATTTGTAATGTTGCTTACATCCTGTTACAGAAAGTAATAAAGATAAGTGTAATATGTATTTAAAATATTGGTTCATCATTAGTTTTGCAACGCATAAAGTTAAATTATTATATAGGAATAACAAATATGTATAGTTTTAAAACTAAAGTCAGGGTTCGATATGCTGAAACCGATAAAATGGGGTTTTGTTACTACGGGAATTATGCGACCTATTTTGAAATTGCAAGGGTAGAAGCTTTAAGAAATCTCGGAGTAAGCTATAAAGTTTTAGAAGATGAAGGAACATTCCTTCCTGTATCTGAATTTAATGTTAAATACCTTAAACCAGCATACTATGATGATGAGCTTACAATTCATGTTTTTATTAAGGAGATGCCAGGTGTAAAAATAAAATTTACCTACGAAACTTATAATGATAAAGATGAAAAGCTTAATTTTGGAGATACTGTTCTCGTTTTTATTGATGGAGAATCAAAATCTCCGAAAAGACCACCTGAAAAATTAATTAAAGAATTAAATAAATATATTAGATTATGAAAAAAGGGTTAATATTTCTTTTTGCTACATTATTTTTATCGGTAAATATTCTGTCTCAAGACAAGAGTTTCAAGGAACTTTATTCGGAGTCTTTCTCTTTTTTGGAAGTAGAGAATTACAGAAAAGCGCTTCCAATTTTATTGGAGATGTTTGAAATGGATAAAAAAAATGCGAATACTGCTTTTACAATAGGAAATTGCTACATGAATACGCAAAACGAAAAACCTCGAGCTATTCCTTACTTTGAAGCAGCTAAAGAAAAGTTGACAGTTGAATATAAAGTAGGAGACCATAAAGAGAAAAGTTCGCCATTGGAGGTTATACGGTTTTTAGGTCAAGCCTACCATGTAAATTATGAGTTTGATAAGGCTTTAGAAGAGTTTAAAACTTACCGGGATATTTTGAATAAAAATAATAAAGAATATTGGGATGCGGTTACACATGATATAAGAATGTCTCGAACTGCTATTGAATTGATGAAAAAACCAGTTAATGTCTTCATTAAGTCAGCTGAAATTATGAACACTAAATATTCTGAATATAGGCCAAAAGTAAATGCGGAAGAAACATTTTTATATTTTACCACGCGCCGAAAGGGAGAATCCAATTTAGTGGACGATGAAGGTAGGTATTTTGAGGATATTTATTATTCGGTGAAAGCAAAAGGTGAATGGACTGAGCCAGTAAGAATGAGTGATAGTATCAATACAGATAGTCACGATGCTTGTTTGTATATTTCTCCAGATGGCCAGATGATGTATGTTTATCAATTTGATGGAGGATTGGATGCTGGTGGAAGTATCTATGAATCTAGATTAATTGGGAGAGAATGGACAAAACCTGAGAAATTAATTGCTGATATTAATTCTGAATATTGGGAAACAGATGCAAGTTTAAATACTTCGGGTAATATAATCTTTTTTACAAGTGATAGGCCGGGAGGTATTGGTGAAGATAATAGAGATATTTGGATGATGAAAAAACTTCCAACTGGTGCTTGGGCTAAAATACAACCATTACCAGCTTCAATTAATACTCCGTATGATGAAGAGAGTCCCTACTTGCATCCAGATGGAAAGACCTTATACTTCAGTTCAAAAGGGCATAATTCAATGGGTGGGTATGACGTTTTTAGTACAGAGTTACTAGAAGATGGATCATGGAGTGATGTAATAAATCTAGGTTATCCGGTTAATACAACAGGTGACGACGTATTCTATTTTCCTTCTGTTGATGGCAAAAGAGCTTATTTTTCTTCATATAGAGATGAGGGAAAAGGAGAGCAGGATATTTACATATTAACTTATGAAAACGAAGGTTCTAGTAAAGGAGCGTTGGCAATTTACAAAGGTGTTTCTAAAGATGAAGAAGATAATCCCATCAAAGACTTAGTCATTAAAATTATAGACATAAATAGTGGTGAAAAGTTTGGTGAGTATAGACCAAATCTAGAAACAGGCGAGTTTCTATTCGTTTTGGAAGCTGGTAAGACTTATGAAATTTACTATGAAACAAGAAGTAGTAATGTAACAGAAGTTCTTCGTGTTGATGAAGATGGTATTGTAACTGTAATTAAGGAAGTTACAGAAGTTGATGGGGTGTTATTCGTTAAAGATTTTGGTGAGGATACCATTGCTAATGTAGCAGTTACTGATGTAGCAGTTACTGATCCATTAGTTCCTGATACAATAGTTCCTGATGAAACTCTATTGACACAAACAGAAGTTAATAATACGTTGAATACCGGAGATATGTTGTCGATTAAATCGGTGATGTTTGTTTATGATCAGGTTAAACTAATTAAAGAGTCTCAACCCGAATTAGATAAAATAGTGAATTATATGAACCAGTATAAGGATGCTAAATTAGTGATAAATGGACATACGGATTCAAGAGGCGAAGCTGCTTATAATAATTTGTTGTCAAAAGCTAGAGCTAATAAAATGAGAGATTACCTAATAAAAGCAGGTATTCAGCATATTAGATTGGAGACACATGGTTACGGTGAGTCTAAACCAATTGCTGATAATCAAAATTCAGATGGATCTGATAATCCTTCAGGCCGTCAGAAAAACAGAAGGGTAGAATTTACTGTGAAAAAATAGTGCTGAGTCATTTATCTGTAAAGAACTATGCGTTAATTGAAGAATTAGAAATTGATTTTTTAAAAGGATTTAGCGTTATAACCGGTGAAACAGGGTCTGGTAAATCAATAATGCTTGGAGCTCTTGGTCTAATTCTTGGCGAAAGAGCAGATTTAAAAGCTTTAAGAGATCCTAGCGTTAAATGTGTTATTGAAGGAACTTTCGAATTGTCGAAAGACTTATTTATGTCTTTTTTTGTGGAAAACGACATCGACTTTGATAGACAATCAATTATCAGGAGAGAAATAACGCCTAGCGGAAAATCAAGGGCCTTCGTAAATGACACTCCGGTGGTTCTTCCGGTTTTAAAAGAATTAGGAACATCATTAATCGATATTCATAGTCAGCACCAAACCCTACTATTAAATAAAAGCAGTTTTCAATTTGAAGTGTTAGATGCTTCTAGTAAGTCTTCTAATATTAAAGGAGGTTATCTTAAGGAATTCCGTGCGTATAAATCTTTGTACAATAAATTACAACGCCTCATTGAATCCGAACGAAAAGCAAATGCTGATAAGGATTTTATCATATTTCAATTAAAAGATTTCGAAGGATTGGATCTAGAGAGTTTGAGTGAAAGTGACATAGAAGAAGAGCTTTCGTTACTTTCAAATGCAGAGGAAGTAATTAATCTTTCCAGTCAGGTAGCTGATGAATTAAACGGTAATAACTCAGTTATTGGAAATTTGATGAATGCTGAACAAGTATTGCTAAAGCTTTCAACATATAATAAGGGTTATACAGATTTATTGGATAGAGTAAAAAGTGCTATTGTAGAAATTACTGATATTGATGAAGAGGTTTCTAGAAAAGTAGCTTATATTGATGTGAACGAAAATAGATTGGCTGAGCTTTCAGATTTATTTGATGTTCTTAACAGGCTTCAAAGAAAACATAACGTTTCAACAGTAGAGGAGTTAATTAAAGTAAAAGCAGGTTTTACGTTAAGAATATCTGCTGTAACGAACCTCTCAGATGAGATTCAATTACTCCATAATGAATTGAATAAAAAGCTTTTAGCTGTTAAAGAAAAAGGAAAGCTTTTATCTGATAAGAGACAGAAAGGAGTTTCTTCGTTGCAAAGTGAGGTGAAAAACTACTTGAGCGAAATGGCAATGCCCCATGCAGAATTAAAAGTTGAGTTAACTCCAAATGAAAACCCTTCTGAATCCGGACTTGAAAGTATTGAGTTTTTAGTTCGGATGAATAAAGGCTCCAGTTTTGACCCATTGAAAAAAGTAGCCTCTGGTGGAGAGTTGTCGCGAATTATGTTGGCTATTAAGTCGATTTTAAGTGTCAACGGAAATTTACCAGCAATAATATTTGATGAGATAGATACGGGAGTAAGCGGTGAAGTGGCTAATAACATGGGTAGTATAATGAAAAAGATGGCCAATCATTTACAAGTGATTAGCATTACTCATTTACCGCAAATCGCGAGTAAAGGAAAGCAGCATTATAAAGTTTTTAAGGAGACTAAAGAAGATACTACAATTACAAAAATCACACAATTAAATAGAGGTGACCGTCTTGTGGAAATTGCACAGATGTTAAGTGGAGAAAACCCTTCTCAAGCTGCAATTGATAACGCGAGGGAGTTATTGAATTAATTCCACCATACAACAAAAAACTTTCCTGTATTACCTTTTTTATCTTTCATCCAGCAAAGTGGAGATCTTTCGTTATTTAATTGCTGAGTAACTTGCAGTTCAAAATCGGTATAAGAAAGCCAGTTATCTTCAGAGTTCGGATCTAATAACCAATCAATTTTAGAAGGAATATAAAATGTATTTTCATTGAGAAGATATAATTCTTTTAAGCGAATATAAAACCCTCTTATGCACTGGTTGTTTACCAGAATAAACTTCTTGTTTACTAGGTTTAATGGAATAAAAAGTTGTGCTTTGAAATATGTTTTTTGTTTAATTTCCGCTAGTTTGATTTGGAGTTTTTCAAGGTGTAATTTTGTTTGTTTATGAAATAGTATGGGTAATTGTTTTTCTTTTAGCTTTGTTAATTTCTGTAGTAAACTATCTTTTCGATTGGGTCCGATCCATCTGTCTATTTCCTCAGAACTATTGTCTGGATCATAAAGATAAAATTTGTATACAATTTCAAGGTGAATGAATTGTCTCTGCAGTTTTAACAGACAATCTATTTCACCTAAAGTAATTTTGTTTTCAATTATTTGAAGGTTTTCTCTGAGTATATTAATCGAATCGTATTGATTTAGTTCATGAGAAACAAATCGTTCAACTATTTTCCCTAACCGAATGTTCGAAGGTAGTATGCCTTCATAAGTAGGTGTAGCTTTGTGAAGAGGTAACTGTAACTGTGATAACTTATTTAAAGGCTTTTTGGTCCAAAGGAAAGGAGTGCTTAAGAAACCCTGGTATAGATCGGTTATTTTAGAATGATGATGCAAAATATTTCTTTGATGTAGTCAGATTACAAACATCGTAATAAAACTTATTTAATCGCTATTTAATTACGTTTATAGTATTTCTGCTTATTCATTTTTTTAGAATTGATAAAACAAATCCTCAAATAAAACAGGGGAATGATATCGTTTCGATTTGTAAGAATGGTTTAAAAGTCTCTAACTCCTTTTTGGATGGTTTTTCTTTAATTCATTTTCATGGAACTCAACTTTTTTGACAACTTTTTTGAGCCATTCAAAATAAAGTTCATCTTTTTCTTTTTGTGGTAGTTGCCATTTAATATCAGACTTTCTAAGCTTTTCCGTTAAGGTATGTATACACATAGCAGCTGATACAGAGATGTTAAAGCTTTCGGTAAAACCATACATGGGAATTTTCATATGAACATCTGCCATTTCCAAAGCTTTATCCGTTAAGCCTTCGGCTTCTGTTCCAAACATCAAAGCAATAGGTTTGTCCAAGGGAAGTTCATCTAAAAGGATGTCTTCTTCATGCGGAGAGGTTGCAACAATGGTATATCCTTTTTCTTTTAAAGAGTTGATACAATCCACTGTATTGTATGTTTTTTCATTGTACTTCTGCATGGTTAACCATTTGGTAGAGCCCAACGCTACCAGAGGATTTATGTCATACTCATTTCTATTTTCAATGATGTGAACATCTTGAATGCCAAAGCAATCACAGCTTCGTAATACAGCACTGGCATTTTGAGATTGAAAAACATCTTCAATAACTACCGTTAAATGCCGAGTTCTTTCATTCAATACCTTTTTGAATAGTTCCTTTTTGTGATCAGAAACCAATGGTTCTATTCTGTTTTGAAATTCTTTGTCCATGGTTGCAAATGTAAAATATTAAAGCAAAAAAAAACCTCATCCATAAGGAAGAGGCTTTTTTCTTTAGAATTAATTCTAACTAGTTTACTTTCCCAGCAAGGTCAGCTCCAGCTTTAAATTTAACTACATTTTTTGCTTTAATTTGGATAGCAGCCCCAGTTTGTGGGTTTCTTCCAGTTCTAGCAGCTCTTTTAGAGATAGAAAAAGATCCAAATCCTACTAGTGCAACTCTGTCATCTTTTTTAAGTGCAGCTCCAACAACAGATACAAATCCGTCTACAGCTCTTTTTGCGTCAGCTTTAGATAATCCTGAATCTCCTGCAATCGCGTCTACTAATTCTTGTTTGTTCATTTTTTTGATTTTTTAAATGATTAATAATTAATTCTTGTTGTAACAAATATATGCGTAAACCTAAGCGAGGCAAGGGTTTCAGTGATAAAAAGGTCTATTTTGTTGATAAGTAGAACTCTTTGTTAATAACCATGAGCTGAAACGCCCTATTTAAGGGGGGTTTGGACGTTTTTGGCTAAAGAAGACAGTATGTTAGTCTTTTTTAAACACTCTGTCTAAGCCTTTAAACTCAGGCGATTGAATGGAAATAACTTTCATTGGGTTTTTTGAAGAAACATTTACACCATGCCAAGTGTTTTTTGGAATTACAATTAAGTCACCTTTTTTTACTTTATAAGTTGAGTCAGAAACTGTAAACTCCCCTGTTCCTTCTAATATATAAACGTTTTCTATGTGGTTTACGTGCTTATGTATTTTAACCTGAAGTTTTATCCATATAGCAAATGTGGTAGATAAACTGTCCGTATCTAGATTTTGTACATATATATTATCGTACTCTTCTTCAGGTTCTAAATTATAAGTCGATTTAATTGTTTGTGCACTTACTGTGTATATAAAGAACAAAAATATTAAGGTTATTGATGTTTTCATACTATATACATTTATAGGAGTCGTCTAATTTTATTCCGTTCAAAAAGGATTTAATGTCCATCCGTTTTTTTCCAGCAAGTTGTAATTCGAGTATTTGTAAACTTCCAGAGCCACATCCAATCTGCAATAGCTCTTTTCCGTCCGTTTTAATAATTCCAGGAGTTAAATTGCTTTCAGTTTTAATTGTTTTAAATAGTTTTAAACCTAATTCTTTGCAATCTGAATCAATTAATGTAGACCAAGCTGCGGGGTAAGGAGAAAGACCTCTTATGTGATTGTGAACTTCCGAATTAGAATTATTCCAATCTATTCGACATGTATCTTTAAAGATTTTAGGTGCTTCTTTTATTTTATCTGTTATTAATTCTGCTTGGGGAGTCCCTGTCACTTTTCCTTGTCCTATATTATTAATAGTGTCAATTAATAGATCAGCTCCTTCCAGCATCAATCTATCATGTAAGTCTCCTGCATCCATATTTTCGGTAATCTCAACCTCTACGGTATCTATTATATTTCCTGTGTCGATTTCCTTTTTTATAAAGAATGTGGTTGCTCCAGTTTTGCTATCTCCATTCATGATGGCCCAGTTCAATGGTGCTGCACCTCTGTAATTAGGAAGAAGAGAACCGTGTAGGTTAATTGTTCCTTTAACTGGCATGCTCCATATTATTTCCGGCAGCATTCTAAATGCAACTACAACAAATAGGTCGGCATTCAATTTTTGTAATGAATTAACAAATTCTTTATCTTTTAACTTTTCTGGTTGGAGTAGTGGTAAATCATTCTCTAAAGCATATTCCTTAACGGCAGAGTAACGAATTTTCTTCCCTCTTCCTGCTGGTTTGTCGGCTACTGTAACAACTCCAATAACTTCATGTACTTTATTAATGGCGTCCAAACTTGCTACTGCAAATTCTGGAGTACCCATAAAAATAACTTTCATAAGCTTCTTTAGTGAGTTACAAATGTAAGGTTAATGAATTAAGGTAACAAGTTCACCAGATCATTCACATTAAAGAATGGTCCTCTTTTAATGTTGGATAAAATAACAATTGTATGTTGCTTTGAAGGAACTCGTATAAAGTATGTTCTGAATCCTTTCCACCAACCCGTATGAAAAGGGATTTTACCTTTTATGTCATCATAAGTTAGTCTAAATCCATACCCATAATTCTGTCCATTGTTCTTCTGTTCGATATGCTCGGTAAATGCTAAGGTTAAAGATTCATCTGTCAATAGCGTTCCATCATATAATGCTTTATCGAATTTTAGCATATCCTCTACATTTGAGTAAATTCCTTTATCTCCAATTGCGCCATTCAAATAGATGTCTATACATTCCGTATAGTTACCTGTATATCCTTTAGTGGGATTGATTAGTTCGTCTTTGTTGTCTCTAATATATAGAACTGTGCTTGTCATTTCGCAGGGATCAAAAATGTTTGTTTGGATGTATTCTTTGAAGGTAAGTTCTGACGCCACTTCCACTATCTGCGCTAATAACATGTAATTCGTGTTACTATAATAATGATGTGTATTTGGAGAGTAAGCAACCTGTGGGACAATAGCATTCATAATGCTAATTACATCTGCATTATGTATGGATTTATGCTTATCTGGCCAAATACTGTCAGGTTGGTCACAAAAGTGATCGTACTTACTCAGTCCAGAACGATGCGAAAGCAATTGATGAATATCAATTCCAGTGTATGGAAAGCTAGGAATATATTTTTCTACAGGATCTGTTAAGTTGATTTTTCCAAGTTCCGCTAATTGCAGTATAGCAACAGCAGTAAAAGGCTTTGAAGCAGAAGCTAGATTGAAAGTACTCTCGATAGTTAATGAATCTTTCTTTTTCCAATTTGCAAATCCATAACTCTTTTCAAAGATTATTCTTCCGCGTTCAGCAAATAGAACAGTCCCGTTAAACGTTGTTGCTTTGAACTTTTTTTCAAAAAAGGTATCTAATTCAAAGGCAATTGGAGCATAGAGGCTATCGAAAAAAGCTGTACTGTCTGGTATTACAATTTCAGGCTCAATTTTGTTTACAACCACTTTTTCTTCTACAACCTCACAGTTAAATTGTAATAGTGCAAATGTGAAAGCTATTAACAATAACCCACTTTTTATCATCCCTCTTCTTTTCATCTGTGCAAATATATTTATGTGTTTAATCAGATAACAGTAAGTTGAAGAGAGTTCTTAACAATATGGCTGTTAGGATAATTGAAAGACCATTTCTTTAGTTTTTTGGCATTGAAGTTTTGTTGTCTAGTCTAATACATTCTGAAGCCTCTTTTACGTCATGAACTCGTAAAATATTTGCTCCGTTTCGCAATGCAATAATGTTTGCAGCAATAGTTCCGTTAAGTGATTCTTTAGAACTGATTTCAAGTAGTTTATAGATCATTGATTTTCTTGAAATACCTGCTAATGCCGGGACGTTAAGTAACTGAAAGTTATTTAACTTTCCTAATATTTCATAGTTATGCTCTAGTGTTTTTCCAAAGCCAAATCCAGGGTCAATAATAATATCATTTACTCCTTTTTTTCTAAGCATATTTATCTTTTCAGAGAGGTAATATGTAATCTCCTGAATAATGTTTTTATAGTTTGGGTTATCTTGCATTGTTTCAGGAGTTCCTTGCATGTGCATTAAAATGTAAGGAACTTGTTTTTCTGCAACCACAGAAAACATATTGTCATCCAAATCTCCAGCGGAGATATCGTTTATTATAGCTGCGCCTGCTTCAATTGCTTTTTTAGCAACATTACTTCGAAAGGTGTCAATTGATATAATAGCATCAGGAAAAGCTGTTAAAACAGCTTCAATTATAGGTATCGTTCTATTCAGTTCTTCTTGTTCTGTAACTTCGTCAGCTCCTGGGCGCGATGAGTATCCTCCTATGTCGATAACTGTAGCTCCTTCTTCCAAATGTTTTCTTACCTGATTTATGGCAGTCTCAACAGAGCTGTTTTTCCCTCCATCATAAAAAGAATCAGGTGTTACGTTAATAATTCCCATTACAATAGGTGAAGAGATGTCAATAAGTTTCCCTTTGCAATTTATCGTTGTTTTATTATTTTTTTGAAGCACATCTCAAAAGTAAAAACATTTATATTGAAAAGGTATCTTTGTAGATGTAAAAAAATAGGTAAGGTATAATATGAACGCGTATTTTAAAAATATCATCTGTCAAGCTACAGGAGCTTCTTCTTTGTATGAAATGGAAGAAGTACAAAGTCTTTGGAGTGGTTATGGAAAAATACTGAGAATTGGTTTAGTTGGCTCGACTTATAAGTCAGTCGTTGTAAAGTATATTAAATCTGGCGAAGTAAGCATCCACCCCAGAGGTTGGGATACTGATTTTTCTCACCAAAGAAAGGTTAAGTCTTATGAGGTGGAGTCTGAATGGTATTCGAATTGGAGTTTTCGATGCAATGAGTCATGCAGGGTTCCTAATTGCTTGGCTATAGAATCATTTGAGAATGAAGTTTTAATTGTACTTGAAGATTTAAGCGAAACTCAATTCTGTGAAACTAGAGTAGCGGTGAGTTCAATAGAAATACAAGCTTGTTTGACTTGGTTAGCTGGCTTTCATGCGCGATTTATGAAAGAGGAACCCGGAAATTTATGGGAACAAGGAACCTATTGGCATTTAAATACGCGCCCGGATGAATTAGCTAAGATGAAGGATTCACCTCTGAAAGAAAACGCATTTTTAATTGATGAAAAATTATATCAAAGTTCTTTCAAAACAATTGTGCATGGTGATGCTAAATTAGCCAATTTTTGTTTTACTAAAGATGGCTGTAGGTCGGCAGCAGTAGACTTTCAGTACGTTGGTGGTGGCTGTGGAATGAAGGATGCAGCTTATTTTTTGGGAAGTTGTTTGACCGAGGAAGAATGTGATAGTCAAGTGCCCGTATATTTAGATTTTTATTTTAAAGCATTGGCTCAGAATTTAGATAATGATAAATTTTACTTTCAAGATATTGAAAGCGAATGGAGGGAGTTATTTCCGTTTGCTTGGGCAGATTTTCATCGATTTTTAAAAGGATGGAGTCCATCACATTGGAAAATTAATGATTACAGTGAAAGGATTACTCGAGGAG
>Ga0209631_10004512_pt1 | contig 15398 bp, 16 predicted proteins | sample COG_08_FD_184752 | JGI IMG/M metagenome (GOLD analysis project Ga0209631, IMG submission 184752) | Pelagic Microbial community sample from North Sea - COGITO 998_met_08 (SPAdes) (version 2) | ecosystem: Environmental > Aquatic > Marine > Neritic zone/Coastal water | place: Helgoland, sampling...
GTTGGTCAGAGTAAATCAGTGGCGCCAAAAAATGCAAAGTATTACCAGAATTTAAGGAGCCCTTCTATCGGTCGCTCAAGGGGGCTCAAGCGTTGAGTCATGAAGACCAAGGCGGTGAGCCTTTGAGACACTGCTGGAGGACGCAAAGCGATCACAGGGTGGTTTGTTTTATCTCTCTAAAAACTTACTGCTGACTGACAATCGGATCGTTTGTCTCAGGGAACTGACTGAAGGGGAAAGGTTTTTGCTCCGTCCTGAAAGTCTCATAGCTTAGAATCTGGCCAATATAGGTACAAAGACTCTCGCTGAAAAGGAGTAGACGACGGTTGAGCTCGCCGGTGACCAGTCCAGAGACAAACTGGTAGATACAGATAAACACCAGAACAAACTCAGCGATTGAGTAAAAAATAGCGAGCAACAGCATATACAAGCCGCGATTCCAAGTGGCTGTGGTGCGGGTTGGCCGTAGAGCATTGTTCATTTTAACTTCCTTTGTATAGATTGATCAGCGTGGTTCAACAGACCGGTTATGCCTCTGGCTCATGGGCGCGAGCGCTACTCATGGGGTTATCTTGCTACCTTGCGGACGAGGCTCAGAGCGAGCTTTTATGAGTCCAAGGTTAATGACAAGCAATGGGCTGCTCGCCGCGAATGGTCACCCGGTAGCCTTTTCGTCTTTCTGGAAAATAATCAAAAGCCGCGTAGTGCTGGACGCAGCGGTTGTCCCAAAAGACAACCGTGTTCGGCGCCCAGGCAATGCGGCAGTGCATCTTGACCGTGTAGGCGATATGGTCATAGAGCATCTTTAGCAGAGCGCGGCTCTCAGGCTGAGATACGCCATTGATCTTGCTCACGAACCCGTCGTTTACATAAAGCACTTTCTTGCCGGTCAACGGATGGATCCGTACCACGGGATGGTCAGTGGTTTCGAGTTCATCAAAGGCTTTGGCCCCGCTCAGATAAAGATAATGTCCACGGGGTTCGTGACGTGCTGTGAGCGTTTCAAGAAATTCTTGGATGGGCTTAGATAGCGACTCGAACGCTTGGTACATATCTGCAAAGAGCGTATCACCGCCGTGATCCGGGACTTGCTCCATACGCAGCATCGATAATCCGGGTGGCTTTGCTTCGCTCGATACATCGGAGTGCCAACCTTCTCCGGCGGCGTGTTTGGAGTTGGGTCCAGCTTGTATGACGATCAGCTCCTCAGGAATATGAGCGGGATTATTTGGGAAAGTCAGAGGCTCGCCCAGTCGATGGGAAAATTCGGATTGTTCCTGTGGCGACAGACTCTGATTTCTAGCAACGACGACCCCACGCTCGGCACAAAGTAAGACCAGCTCAGCCACTTCAGGCTCCGAGAGGTCTTTGAGTTGGATCGCGGCATCCAGTTCTGCCCCCAGTCTCGGTGTGATGTTTGAAGAAGTGAGCATCGTGGTCTCATTCATTGATGATTAAGAGAAGCCTCGCACAGAACAATATCGCCAGCAAGACGACGCCTTAAGTTACCTGAGACCAGATCAATGTGTGCGCAGTTGGGATCGGCCCGGAGGACAAGGGCGTAGCAGTAACTGGCATCTTAATCGTTTGGGCTCTGACCGAATGCTCAGCACCAGTCGGACGGATTTAATTTAAACGCAACAAAAATTGTCTTTATCCGCTTCCTCGTTCACGGCCGATTGGGAGAGGCATTTGGTGAGTTACGTTCCTGCCTTGCCGGTCAGCGTTCCCTACATCTTGCTGGACCTCAATGGGTAGGCGCTGCCGCGCCGACTTGGAAGACGTCCAATGATCTTTTCTTTTGGTGCTCCACCTCGTAACGTTGCTCTGTCACTAGCGAGGATAAATGCCAATGACCTCAGAGCAAGAAATTACCAACCTCATGCATCAGTACTGCAGGGCAATCGATTCAGGGGATCTTAAAACATTCGCGGAGCTGTTTGTGAATGCGCAGTGGATCGCCGAGGGAAAGGTGCCTGGGCCGGAATCTATGAACAACATGATTCTTTACGAAGATGGAACCCCGCGAACAAAACACGTGATTACGAATCTGAGTTTGACAATTGATGAGGCAGCGGGCTCCGCTACCAGCCACAGTTATGTGACTGTCTATCAACAAACCCCGGACTTTCCGCTTCAGGCGATTTTTGCAGGGGACTACATTGACGCGTTTTCCCGGGGTGCCAATGGCTGGGCGTTTACCAAGCGCGAAATTAGAAACTCTCTCATCGGCAATATGCAGGCGCATCTCAAAGTGCCCTCATTAACCATTCCCGGAGCGACTCCTTAATCCCCGTACAGGTTAATCTGGGATCGCTGCCCAAATCGCTTGGATTCTGTCATGAATCAATAGGGCCTCGTCCCAGCGATTGGACAGCTCCCGCTGGGTCCCGTCGGTAATCGCATAGGGGGGCGGGCCTAATTCCACTAGAAACCTCAAGGTGTCATTGGGGCCGCTGCGGGCTGACCAGGCGTTGAAACCCTGACGCCACCAGTCAAAATATTGGGCGACCCAAAGGGCGTGTTGCTCAAATTCGATGGGGATTTGAATTTGCTGGTTGTTTGAGATTCGGCCTTGAAAGGAATCGGAACGCTCAATGACCGTGCTGAAGTAGGCTGCGTCAACAGCACTCAAAGGGAGCTGTAATTCCCGGTCAACGACGAAATGGGACAAGTCCGCGCAGAGACGAAGTTGTGGTACGCGTTTTAAAATCTCCAGGGTGTAGAACAGGTCGTTTAAGGTGCTGTTGCGATGGGTTTCCATGAGCACAGGAAAGGAATAGTCGCTGGCAAGAGCCAACCAGTCGTCGATGATCGGGACTGCCTCGGCGGGTGTTAAGGGCATGACCTCAGCAATGATATTGACTTGAGTCGCTTGCAGCTCTGCGGACATTTCCAGCAGCGGCTTGAGTGAATCTGCGCTGTGCGGAAAAGCATTGATCATGCACTTTAATCCGAGCTCCTCAAATAGCGGCTTTAACTTTAGACTGTCCTCGATCTCTGAGACGTTAGGATCAAGACAAGCACCTGTGTATCCAGCATCCGCAATACGCTTCAAATGCACCGCTTTGGGCTGCTCCGCTTGCCCTGGAATTCGGTCTTCCATCGCCCAGAGAGATTGATAAAGTTCGAGGGTTTGGGTCACGGATTAAAATGCGGTGAGAAAAGATGCGGCATTGCCGCCGGTCAATTTTGCTGATTGCGCCGCTTTTAAGAACTCGGCTCCTGTCACAGATTGTAGTCCGGGGGCATCATGAAAAATTCGGTAGGTTCTGTAGCGGTGATACATCAATAGCTGAGGCCACAATTGAATGACGGTCAGAGGGTCATCGCCAAAAAGTTGTCGATGAAGCTCGGGCAGTTCAAACCAGGGAGCCGTCGGTTTTGCGTGGTGGGCGTTGTGGTACCCAAAGTTGAGAATCAGCCAATTCACGAACGGGTAGCGCCAAGACAGTATTGGACTGAACGTGTGCTCCTGCTCCCAAAGGAGGTCACCTTTGTGCTCTGAGACTTCGTCGGTAAACAAGTTCAGGTGGTAGGGGTAGTCGTGCTCGAGTCCATCTACAAATCGTAGAACAATGATCATCATCATGTAGGCCAAAGCGTAACCAACGAAGGCGGCCGGGCTTAGGTAGACAATGGCAACGAGCAAGCTGCCCCGCACTAAGATGACGGCTAGATTGCGACGCCACTGGTAGCGGCGCTGGGGAATAATAAATCCGCTGAAAACCATGATGGTGTGCATCAAGATATCGTGCGCTGGGATGTAGAACCACTCTAAAAAAATAGTGATTCGATAAATCAGAGGGTGAGAGATGAAGAAGGCTTCATAGTCAAACCAGACGACATCATCATTTTCCACGTGATGTCTAAAATGCTTGGTTCGGATATCCTTAATGGTGCCATAACAAGCGCCGCAGACCCAAGCGAGTAAGCTCGCGAGTTGGCTGTTGTGATGATTAGATTTGAAAATCGTGTTGTGGGCACACTCATGAATGAGGTAAGCCGCGATAATCATGCCGTGGCCTAAAAGCAGAACGCCTGGGATAAACCCGGCCCACCCCCCGTTAAAAAGTAACCACCAACCTGCGCTATAACCCAGGAGCGCATAAGCGATCGCCGCGGTGTGGTAGCGGCGGGCTCGACTGGATTTGAAAGTCCAAGTATTCATGATGCTCCGGTTGCTCGTTGCTGTGCTGAAGTGGTCCCTTCAATCCGCGATTGTTTGAATGCTGTTCGACGAAGGAACAAATCGTCGTGTTTTGTCTCGAAAATTATACGGATTAACGGCGCGGAACAACATCCCAGGCTTTTGTCTGCATGCTGGCTCAAAGGGGCGTTTACCCTGTCCGCCTTCAGTGCAGAGATGAGGAGTCAGGGTTAAGCGCCGAGGTTAAGCACCGGGCCCACTGTCTCTGCTCGAATGGATCAAGGCATCTTCGACCGCTCTGATATCATCGGCGGACCAATCCAGCCAGTCTTTGAGAACCTCTTGGTTATGTTCACCCAAATGGGGCGCACCGCTTGCGACAGAGGATTGATGCCGTCTAAAACGATAGGGAGATTGAGGGATCGATCGGGTTCCGCCGGCGCGATCATCAACCTGAGCAATGGTGCCTCGGGCCTTCACCGATGCCAGCTCACCCACATCACTGGCTTTTCTGACGTCACCCCAGGCGATATTCATTTTGTTTAGTGCTGCGACGACGGCATCTCGATCGGCGCAGGTTTGGTTAAAAAAATGTGACGTTGCGGCCCGTCGTGCGGCGATCTTCTCTTCAAGGCTTGGCGCCGTCGATGGGTCGAGTCCATCGTCAACGGCAAAAATGGTGTGGAGTTGGTGCCAAATGAATTTGAAATCCCCGGCCAATATCAGTCGTCCCGCGGAGGTGTCATAGACCTCGTTGGAAACAATGTGTCTGACCTGATCAAGCGCATAGTTCATACCATCGTTGGTCACGATACTGGCATCCACCATTGCAAGATCAATGTGATCCCCAAGACCACTGGTCTCTCGGGCAAACAAAACCGCAAGCAGGCCTACAAGCCCATGGAGAGACGCGTTGGTGTCGGCAACCGACAATGCAATATCGGACGGGAAGGCTTGGCTGATCAATGACTGACGTTCGATGAGACCGATTTCAGCGTGGACCACGGGCGCGTAGGCTGCGCGGCGGCTGTCGGGATTGTTGGCGCCAAAGCCCGAAATCGAGAGCATGATCAAGCGCGGATTGATCGCGCTCAAAACCTCGTAGTCAAGGCCAAGTCTGCCCATCACATCAGGGCGAAAGTTTTCAATGAGGACATCTGCCTTTTTTACGAGGGTCTTGACCAGGTCAACGCCGGAGGGTTTCCGCAGGTCAATAGACAGGTTTCGTTTGCCAGCATTCTGCTGATTGTAATAGCCCGAAATGCCACCAATTTTTTGACCCCACAGGCGTGTGACGTCACCTTCTGGAGGCTCGAGCTTGACCACATCCGCCCCCAAATCTGAAAGCATTCTTCCTGCAAACGGTCCTGCTAACACTCGCGACAAGTCAAGAACTTTGATGCCTTTGAGAGGGTAGGTCATGTGGTTTCTCCGAAGTGGAATAGGGCCCCAGGCCGTGAGTTATGGATGGGCTGTTAAGCTTTGGTGAGAGACTGATCATCCCGCAGGGCATCGAGCTGTCTTTGCACCCCTTTCGCCCACCAAGGATGGGTCAATACCCAAAATTTATCGTTCTCAATGGCGCTCGCCACTAATTCACCGACCTCGTTGGGCGGCATCCCCTCTTCAAGTGCCGCTTGTATGCTGGCGCCCTTGGCGCCGGAAACTTTAGGCGGCGCAAGGGTCGGGTCTCGTTCAGGACGATAGGCCAGAGAGTTATGACTGATGTTGGTGTTGATGGGGCCAGGGCACAAAACAGATGCGGTGATCGGGCTCTGCTTGCTGCGCAATTCACGCTCAAGGGCGCACATCAGAGCAACGACACCGTGTTTGGCGACGCTATAGGCGCCCATTTTATTGGCGGAAATAAGACCGGCCATTGAGGCTGTCGCACTGATATGGCCTTCGCCTTGGGCCTCGATTAACGGTGCAAAGACCTTAACGCCATAAATTGGGCCCCAGAGATCCACATCAATGATCCATTTCCAGTCTTCGAGTTTGATGGATCTTGAAGAAGTAGGCAGTCCGACGCCCGCGTTATTGCAAAGAACATGGACGCCGCCAAAGGTGTTTAATGTCTCCTCCGCAAGGTGCTCTACATCTTCGAGTTTTGAGACATCGCAGCGCACGCCGATGGCGTCGACCCCGGTTTGTTTGAGTTCGAAGACAGTATTTTCTATGGTCTGTTCATTGACATCTGCGATCACCAGTTTCATTCCTCGAGCGGCAAAGGCATTCGCGATGCCGAGACCGATTCCGCTGCCACCGCCTGTGATCACCGCAACTCTATCCTTAAATGCTTTCATGCTGGGATGGACTCCTAATGGTTCAAGATGGGTTCTTAGCGAGCAAGCGATCCCGAAACCGTCTCATGCCGCCAAGCCAGCGGTCATAGTCATCGGCTTTACGCTTGAAGTAGGTCGCAACCTCAGGATGGGGTAAGACCATAAATCGCTCCTCTAGGATTGCTCTGAAGCAATCGTTGGCTACGGTCTCTGGTTCCAAAATACCATCCATCGCTGCTTGACGGGTGTTTTTTCGCTTGCCGGGAACAGCAGGACCCAGGATGTTGGTTCGAACCGCTTGCGGGCAAAGCACCGAGACGCCAATACCTTGATCTGCATAGCTAATGGCCAACCATTCGGAGAGAGCAACCGCCGCATGTTTAGACACCGCGTAGGGCCCAGAGTCGATTTGGGTTAAAAGACCTGCTGCCGATGCGGTGTTGAGTAAATAGCCGCCCCCGCGTTCGATCATGGCCGGAATTACCGCCCGCGCTGCGTTGAGATGAGACCAGGTATGAACCTCCATCATTTGTTTCCAGTCCTCAGTGGAGAGGTTGAGCCCTCCTCGACGGCCGTAGCCGGCGTTGGATACAAAAATATCGATGCCACCGTAGACGCGGTTGGTCTGCTCAACCAGGGTTTCAATCTGACGTTGATCCGCGACATCTAAACCGCTGGAGGACGCTTTCTCTCCAATCAAAGCAGCGGTATCGGCGGCGCTTGCGGCGTCGAGATCGGTGCAAACCACGTGCCGAGCACCCTGGGTAATAAAACCTTGAGCGAGGGCACGGCCGATCCCAGATCCAGCACCGGTAACAACGACATTGGTATCTTTAATTTCCATAGAGGCTCCTGTTTGTTCGAGCGCGCTGTGCTGCCGCGGTCGTCAGATTGTTGCTGCACGCTTGCCGTTACTCACTACTGCTGACCCTGAGTGAGCGTGGTATCGCTCGGCCGTCAAAGAAACTGATCAACAGAGACTCGATGATGCCACAGCTTGTCTTGCCCCGCCCGGAACCTGGCTGGAATATTGCTGGGTCTGCCGCTTGAACCGGGTCATCAAGACCGACGAGTATTCGGTTTCTTATGGTTCGGCGCTCTAGGTGAACTCGAAGTGCTCGGTCATGGCTTTGCGCACCGCTCCTTGATGCGTGAAGTACTGCCGGAAACCCCCATTATAATTGCCATCTTGTCGTCGATTGCTCTCGCCCTCAAAATTATAATAGCCCGGTGTACATTCGGCATTTCTTCCAGTCTTGCCCCGGTGCTGGATGACCTGATCGACCCACCAGTCTTCAGCGGCGGAGGTTGGATCGATTGTGCGCAAGTTATTTTCTCGGACATGAGCGATGCAAGCAGCGATGTGATCTCCTTGAGTTTGAAGCATGTCTGTCAGGTTAAATTGAAAAGACGCTTGGTAGCCTCCCATGATAAATAGGTTTGGAAAGCCATGAGTGTGTATACCCAGCAAAGTCCGAATGCCCTCTGAGTATTTATCTTCCAGATCAAGGTTCTCTTTACCGATGATTCGGTTGTAGATGCCGGTTTTTTGCACTTCGAAACCGGTCGCGTAAATTAACAGGTCCAAGGGGTAGCTGGTGTCTTTGAACTCTGGCCCTGATTCATTGATACGCGTGATGCCCTCACCGTGGGTGTCGATCAAATGCACGTTGGGTTGATTAAAGGAGGGCAAATACTCGTTGTGAAAGCAGGGACGCTTACACATGAACATATACCAGGGCTTCAGCGATTCGGCGGTCTTGGGGTCTTTGACCGTCTGCTCGATTCGCCGATGGATGCGCATCATATAGTCGATGTTGGAATTTTCTTGGCGACGAACTTTTTCCTCTGGCGTGAGTGCAGCCATTTTTGCTTTACGCTCGGGAGACGGTTCAGACAGTGCGAGGACGCGCTCACGCCGTTTAGATTGCCAACCCGGCTCGAGCTTACGCGCCCAATTGGGGTCGGTGGGCCAATCGTCTCGAATATCAATCGACGAAGGGGTTCTTTGGAAGACATAGAGCGCTTTTGCGTGTTTGGCCAGTTCAGGTACCGCTTGGACGGCGCTCGCACCGGTGCCGATAATGCCTACAGTTTTGTCTTTGAGCTTTTCAAGGTCCTCCCCGGTGAAGTCATAGTCCCATCGGGAGGTATGAAATGCGTGTCCTTTGAAGGTTTCCATGCCGTCAATTTTTGAAAGCTTAGGTTTCGACAGGGTGCCATTGGCGCAAATCACAAATTGAGCACGCATCCGATCTCCTCGATCGGTTTCGATGTGCCACATTTGCTCGTCTTCGTTCCAAACCGTCGCTGTGACCGTGGTATGGAAAACCGCCAAATCGTAGAGGTCGTACTTTTTGGCAATTGCTTGGCAATGACCCAAAATTTCTGGGCCGCGGGAGTAGTGATTGACTGGTACGTAATCCAGTTCATCGAGAAGTGGCAAGTAATCATAGGCCACGACGTCGCACGCAACACCCGGGTATCGATTCCAATACCAGGTGCCCCCAACATCGCCGCCGCGCTCGACAATGCGAATGCTTTGGACGCCTTGCTCTCGCAGCCGCGCGGACGTTAAGAGCGCCGAAAATCCACCGCCAATGAACAGAACTTCAACCGTATCTTCAATCGGCGCTCTTTCTTCACCCGCAGGGCTGTGCGGATCGATCGCGTATTCATCAAGCGCGCCCGTTAAATCAGAGGTAAATTGCGCCGTGCCCTCCGGACGATAACCCAAACGCACATCGCGTTCTTCGGCGAATTTCTTTTTTATGTCGTCGTAATACGCTTGGGGTTTTTGTTCTTTTGCCATGACTTACACATTCTTAAAAGATTGAAACTATAGCATGGGTGAATAAAGGGCCAACCCCAATCCGCTGCAAGGATTTCAGCGGCCCGATTCCCGTGGATCTGTGAATGAGCGATTACTGCGGGTGAATTGAAGAGGGAAGAGGATTGATCTTGCGCTGGTCCCCCGCCATCAGTCCTGTAGACTGATAGCCAATTCATTCAGAGAGAGTCAGAGAATGGCCAACGAAACATCACCTTTTCAAATAACACCCGTTGCAGGCGGCTTTGAGTTGGGGTTTGAAGTTCGAGCAGTCAAAGGGGAAGGCCAGGTTAAAATGGCGCTGTTTGACCATTTTGAAATGCTCTGTGACGAGGGCACGAGTCTTGGGGGTGCCAACAGTGCGCCGCCGCCGCTTGCATACTTTGCAGCATCGATTGCATTTTGAATGCTCACCCAGCTTGCTCGGTCGAGTGAGGCGAAGAAGATTGTGCTCAATGACGCGTCAATGAAGGTGTTCCCTCGCTTTGAACAAACGGGTTCGATTCGTGCGGGTACTATCCAGAGTCGGCTGTTAGACGTTGAGACGGAGCTCCATATTGACTCTTCTGCTCCGAAGGTCGAGATTGAAGCGCTCGTGGCACTGGCGGAGCAAATGTGCTTTTTAATGGATGTTATTCGAGCGCCCCACGAAGTGCGTCATCGAACCTCGCTCAACGGCGAGCCATTGAGCGATTAAGCTGTCAAGGATCTCCATCCTGAAACAGGACCTTGTCTGCAAGCAGCTCTCGGGGCAGGCATGATTCTGTCATCGAGGCCTACAGGGATTTCCCCTCAAGCGTAAAGTGGGCGATGCGATCTCCGTGGGCAGTACCGAGATAAACCGTATTCTCAACTTTGAGCGCGACCGTCGAATAGCCCATGGGCTGGCCGACGTGGCTGAGAAGCGTTTCACGTTCCAGGGTTTCGGGATCGATTCGAACGACCTCAAAAGGCAGCAAGCATGGCCCGACCTCCATGGTGCATGTGTCCGCGATCGGATCTTGCTGGTGAGAGGCCACCCAAAGCATGCCATCGTTGTCTCTTGTCACGTTATCCGGTTGTCTGACCGAAACGCTACCGATGATGGCGCTCTCGCTGCGGTCATATTTGATCAGGCGATGACCCATGTAGATGTTGATAAACAGGGTTTGCTCATCGGCGCTGATGGCAATTCCGTTAGGCATTACTTCCTTGCTGTCCGGTAGGACAGAGAAGCCCTGCTCTGGCTGCCACTCCCAGACCCAGCCGGTTGCCTCTCCGCGTAAAAGCTGCGCGGCAACGTCCTCGAATGGCGTAGATTTGTTCCACATCTGGGTCACAAAAAATCCGCCTTGTTTTAATCCAACAACGTCATTGATGAAGGGGTCCCCTGGGGGTAATGCGCATCCTTGCCAGATCAAGGCTGAACCAGCAGCACTGGTGGTGACTTCAAAAAACTCAATGGATTCTCGTCCGCCGTGATTAACCACTAAAAGTTTCAGGGTTTCATCGTCAAGGGCGACAAGATCAATACCGTGTGGGCTAAATTTTTGAACATCTGGTGCTGGGCACGCTGGGTCTCCCCAACGGGGCTCGGTGCGGGCCCAATCAATGTCCAAGGGTTGTCTGGCTTGAGTGTCGATATCAAAAAGACGAAGGTGACCTGGAGTATCGAGCATGAATTCGCCCATTTCACTGACCAGCAATAAGGATGTGCCGGGGATATGTCTCAGGTCTTCCGGGTTTTTAAACCCGCAGACCGGCGTTATTCCAGAGGCCGCGCTGCAGTCGACGCCGTTAGGGTTTATCGGGCCGTCTGTTGGTGCTTCGACTAAAATTTCGGTCTCGGTACCGAGTCCGCGCTCGGGTTCGTCTGGGGTACACCCAATCAGCGTCGCGAGGCTGCAAATGACGAATTGATGACAAGTGAGTTTGAAGCGCTTCATGATCATTATCCCTTTCGTGTTGATAAGACATTACAGCCTTTACTTTTATCCTGCAGCAAAAGGATTGAATCCACGAGTGTTTTTCTTGGCGGATTTGAGATTCTAACGACGGCCTGCTTGATCCAAAAACTGCTAGATGGCGCGTTCCGCCAATTGAACAGGATCGAATGGGGTCTTAATGAATGCTTCGTCAAAACGTTCGGTCCTCGGGCTAGCGCAGCCTAAAGAAAAATCCCTGGCTCTGGCTGGCGGCGCTCCTTGTTCAGAATTTTCGGATGCTGACGAGAGATTCAATCAATAGGGCAAGGCTGCGAGTGATGGTAGCGCTAAAGTGTTTCGGATTTTAAGTTGCCTCTGTTAAGTTAATGATGCGGTCTCTTAGTTTCTTAATAATAAAAATAAAGGAAATGCTATGAGTTCAAACCAGATCTTAGTGATTTTATCGGTTGTTATCGCGTTAGCAGCAACGGTACTGCCCGATGTGATGCCCTATTGGGCGCTGACATTGGTGGCTGTTGGGTTGATCAATGGGTTCATGAATCCGTTGGGAGATATGATGGCAAGGATGGCCTATACCGTCGCAGCGGTGGCGATTCCCACCATTGCCAATAGCTTAGATGCAATCCCTATGGTGGGTGCGCCGCTTAACCTAATGATCGACAACATTATGGTTTCGGTTGCTGGAATGGTCATCGCCAACTTCGTGTTATTGATGATTGCCCAAGTGAAGGGGGCTGATTAAGCCGGCGGCATGCGGAGCAATGGCTTAGGCGGCTAGAACGTCGCTGTAGGGAATCAGCCGTTGCTCTGCGTGCTCAAGTTTTATCCGATCTAGCCCGAGATTGAGATTCCTAGAGGCGGACTCATCTTGTCTTTGCAGCATTCGCTGATCATTCAATAACGCCTAGTGCCTGACGTTCATCGATCTGATGACCCTTTGTTAGGAGCGCTATTGTTAGCAGCGCTATGGTTAGCGTGCTAATTCTCTTTGTTAAAAACGGTGGCGCTCTGTATCAGCAGGGCCATCACCCCTTGTTAGAAAGGGCTCTCATCTCATGTTAAAACTAGGGAAATGCGCTGCCGAGAACCGGCACACGGCCAAATCCTGGATGGGGGACCGGTTTACGGTCGAAACGGCAGTCATGTTGCACAGTCATGTTGAAAGTCAGCTATCTGATTTATAGCGTCTCGCTGCAATCATTGCTTAGCCTGGTCCGCTGGATCTTGCTGCTTTAAAGTCGGGCGCACGTTTGTTGATGAACGCGTCAATGGCTTCTTTATGTTCCGGGCTCTCATAGCAAGCATGGAGTGCAGTAAGCTCTCTGTGCTGAATTTTTTTGAGGTCTGTTTCGGCAAGGTTTTGAGTCACGAGCGACTTGACCATCCTCAGTGCCTTCTGTGGGTTATCGCCCATTAACTCAGCAAGTTCCAGCCCGCGTTCAACAAGTTCCGCCTCTGTTTCAACGGATTCATCAATGAGGCCGATTTGCAGTGCACGGTGACTGTCGATGGTCTCTCCGGTCAGCATCAAGCGGTTGGCCTGCCCAAAGCCTGTTCGTGCTGCAATAAAATAGGAGCTTGCCAGTTCTGGCACGAGGCCCATTTTAATGAATCGGGCACTGAACTTTGCTGTTGGCCCACCGATGATGTAATCGAAAGGAAGGATCTGGGTGAGGCCAACGCCGATGGCAGCGCCATTGACCGCTGCGACCATGGGCTTTGATCCCCGGACGAGTTCGACCCAATTTCCGGGTCGTTCTGTCTCAGTCGCTTCGTTGCGATCACCCTCGGATTGGGCTTTAAAGAGATCAACAATATCAGCGCCGGCGCAGAAACCTCGACCGCTTCCGGTCAACACCATCGCCAGGACTGCCTCGTCTTGATTGCCGGCCTCGATGGCATGGTGAAGTTCTCTGCCCATTTGGTAAGTCCAAGCGTTAAGGCGCTCGGGCCGATTGAGCGTGATTAACAGGATGCCGTTGCGAAGTTCACAGAGGATGGTTTCATAGGTCATGGCGGTCTACCGACGTTATTAGGAATAGTCTGAGTGTACCGACCCCCGCGCCGGCGTGAAAGGCTAATCCCTGCCAAATAGCATGTTGGTAAATTGATCCCAGGTATCCGTTGTGACCGTGCGATGGGTTTGGTAGACCACGTGCTCATTGGGTTTGCGCGGGTCCAGTTTGATACTCCACAGAGGTGCGATTTCATTCACATTCATAGAATAGCGAACGTCCATTACAACGCGGTCTGAGCCAGGTGACAGTGCGAGGTAGTCACCTGAAAACCATCGAAACCGCTCAAAATCTTTGAAGATCTGGCTGTTCGCAGGGAGGTGCGCCTCGGCCCATTTCCGCCCAATTTTGCCAATGTAATCCCCTGGGTAGGTTGTTGTTGAGAAACCGGCTCTGACGCCATCCACAAAGAATTGTTCCTCCCATTCGTAGACTGACTTCCAAACAAGCAGTTGCGCAAATCCCGGTTTGGCTTCGAGGCGAATGGGATCATGGCCTCGCTCGGCGGCGAGCGCGAAAGCGGCCTCGGTCACCCGCTGGCGTTGCCACTCGCCAAAGCCCAGATAACATCCCATCCAGATCAGGCCAAGGAGCGGCCAGCGACCGTCCGGCTTTTTCATAGAGAGCACCGCACAGAAGATCAGCGTGAGGGTAAACAGCGGATCGACGATTGAGATGATATCCCACGCCACTCGGGTGGTTGAAAATGGCCAGAGCAGCTGCGTGCCGTAGGTTGTGCAGGCGTCGAGCAGACCATGGGTAAGATATCCTGCGAAACAAAATCGGTAGATTGAGGCGACGCTGAGATGACGTCGAAAAAGCGGCCAGACCAATAAAGTGACGAGGGCGGCACCCACTGGGATAAAGACGAGCGCGTGGGTAAATTGCCTGTGGTACTCTAAAAACAGTAGTGGATCCTGAGGGTCTCTAATGAAGACGTCCAGGTCTGGAGCCATGCCCGCAATCGCGCCGAGCATCAGAGCAGGTTTTATAGTTTGGGGTTTTGCAACGCAGCCAGCAACGACTGCGCCGACCACAGCTTGTGAGAGAGGATCCATGTCCATATTTTAACTGAGTTTCTCTGAAATCTGCTCGATTTCGGAATGGTTTGGGTCACAAAGTGCCCTTGGGAGTCGATTTGCTTTCGGTCTGTATTGATTTTAAGAGCCCTTATGCCTTCGTTGCGCACGCTTTGATATGGGAGCTCGAAACGCAACACGGATTTGTAATCGACTGGCAACCTTTGACTTTAAATATTGGCAGCTTTTTAGGCACCGCTGAGAAGAGCAATCAAGGTGCCGTGGTCGCAACCAATCGATCTGAAAAACAATGGACCGTTGTCAAATCCGCCTATCGTGACGCCCGGCGGTACGCGGCGAATCAGCAGCGAGTGCTTCGTGGGCCGCTTAAGATATGGGATTCCTCTCTGGCAGGAATTAGCCTGATGTGGGCCCAGGAAAAAGCGGATGACCGAGTCGATTTGAAGCGGTTTATGGATACGGTGTTTACCCAGTTTTGGCAACGGGCCTGCGATCTTGAGGACGCCAAAGAACTCGTTAAACATTTAAAAGCCGCCAATATTAAAACTGCAGGGTTTTTAGACTATCTGGAGGGACAGGGCCGAGAGCGCCACGATCAACTGCAGAGCCGCCTGCTCGATCAAGGGGTTTTTGGAGTGCCGTCCTTTTTAATTCGAGATGAAATATTCTTTGGACGAGAGCACTTGGATACGGTGCTTTGGCGATTGAAAGGCAGCCAGGGTCCTATGCCTTTGTTACGGTTCCCTTGGTTGCAGGTCAGCGCGCTATGATGACGTTTTCTCTGGGTGAATCCGAACTGCTTGCCGCCATTAACCTTGAAGACGCTGAGTCCATCGTGGCCCTTCAGAGTCTGCTGCAATGGCCGAAGCGAGCCTTGATTTCGGTCAGGGTGCTTCCCTTTATCAGGCCGCCTTTAAACACGGCGGCAGATGTGCCAAAAGGTGAGCCCGCATTCGAGGCTTACAAGGAACGCCGTTCAGCGGCACGGCGGCGGTATCAGCGCCAGGAATATACCCGCAATTTAGAGCGACTAGGTCGGTCCAGGGGTTGGGAGATGACAGACTCTGGGGTGGTTCTCAGCCACGATATTTTGATTCAGCTGTACGTAGGTAACGCCTCGCTGGAGCAGATCTTGAAGTATGTTTCTGGATTA